>Ga0209702_10001443_pt1 | contig 45526 bp, 26 predicted proteins | sample FRY01_FD_187210 | JGI IMG/M metagenome (GOLD analysis project Ga0209702, IMG submission 187210) | Freshwater microbial communities from Lake Fryxell liftoff mats and glacier meltwater in Antarctica - FRY-01 (SPAdes) (version 2) | ecosystem: Environmental > Aquatic > Freshwater > Ice > Glacier... | reverse complement strand
TATGCCAGTTCGGTCTATTCCAAGTATCTGCTTGGACGCGTCCATGAATTTGGCATCGGCGTTCAAAAGGATCACGATCGAGCTCGTCTGTATTACCTTGATGCGATGAACAGTGAAGATCTAATCGAACAGGATTACCTCGCATCGCAATTCTCGCATGACACCCATGGACCAGAAATCGTTGATCTGCAACCCATGTGGTTCCGGAAAAACTTAGACAAGGGTTCTGAAAACGCGAAGTATGACCTCGGGCTCTGTTACCAGCAAGCAATTGGAGTTGCCTTGGACCTGAATCAAGCAGTTCATTTTTTTAAAATGAGTTTCGCCAACGGAAATTGGAATGCAGCAGCAGTGTTAGCTAACCTCTATGAAGAACTGGGGGGACATGAAGCTGACAGACTGGCGGCTCTGGAATTCGCTGCTTCGCATGGGGACGGCGACTCGTTATATCAACTGGCAGTGATTTATCGTGAAGGGAAATGTGTGGAAGCTGACCTGGATCGATCCATGACGCTGCTGGCAAAAGCCGTGAAAGAAGGGCTTCATGCGCTTGCTCAATTGGATTTGGCGACTTTTGAACTCAATCCGAACTCTGCGTATTATGCACCAAGACAAGGAGTAACTCATCTGGCCGATCTACTTCGACGAAATCAGAAGTATAGACTGGACGTCAAAGTGATGTCAGATGTTTGTTGGAGACTTGGTCGATGTTGGTTAACCGGCACTGCAGTTGAAAAGAATGATCAACATGCCATGATGGCATTTCGGCTTGCTGCGACCTTTGGGCACGAAGAAGCAACGGACGAATTCTGGTTGTTGCATGAATCTTTGGAGAACGACGTGGATGTGGAGCTGCTTTCGGGCGAACAGTTCTACGAATCAACTTCCTTTCTTATCGAACAACTGAAAGACTACAAGAACGATGACGATCAGACGTGGGATTGACGGACCACATGAATTGAATCGTACGATCGAATCGTCAGGTTCTTCGGTACGCAATTCATGCTGACCGCCAAGTTATACGAGTTGTTTGTCCGCGTCGGTGAAGGGCCACTTTCACGTTTTCACAGATACACCCAGCTCAGACAATCTCACGCAACTGATGGACCCGTTGAAATAGTTCTTTCAGGTACGGTTCGTAGTGCTTCCATCGGGCTTTGCTGGTTTGATAAAGCGGCTGCCGAGCTTGCGAGACGCTGGCGGTTCGGACGATACCCTGCGTTAGAGTATGATCTAGGCAGGCGTCATCCCATGGGAGTCCGATCCAGTCCAGCATCCGCCGCGTTTGCAATTCACAGTCCGCGAGTGTGTCTTCATAGGACACGGACAGAATTCGTCCGGGTAGTAACAGATTCCAGTGGTCCATGAGTCGATGATGCTGCTCAAAGCGATGGATCAGGTAGTTGTCGTCGTTTGACCATTTCACGGCCTTGAAACTCGTGATTAAGCAGGACAGGGCGATGTCACGCGGGTCGCGTGTGCAGTAGATAAACCGGGCCTTCGGGAACAAAACGGCCAGCCAGCCAAGGTACATGTAGTTTTCCGGCATCTTGTCGATAACTCGTTGAGTCTTCGAATTGTAACGCTGCAGTTCCGAGAGATGCTCTTCAGCAAAGGTCTCAACCATTTGCTGCGTGATCTGCGACAGACACTGCGGTGCAGGAACCTGCAGTTTTAGTCGCGATGGTAGCGATTCAAAAGTGCGGGATGCAAGGCGAAGTTCTCCAGCTCCGTGAATCTCAGGATGGGCCGCAAGAATTTGCTCCGTCAATGTCGTACCTGAGCGGGGTAGTCCAATGATGAACACCGGCCGCTCGGATTGTGATCCCCATCCCGTTTTTGATTGCATGAAGGAGGGTGTAAAACTCTGCAGAATTCCATCCACGAATCGCTCGTGCTTTTCGGTGGAATAGCCTTCGCCCTGGCTTTCGTGCCACAGCTTTTGTGCGAGATTGGCGCGGCGAAACTCCTGTGTCGCGGCTGCATAATCCTTCTCGCGATCAAGTAAGTGAGCCTTGGCAAATCGCAGGGCTCCTTCCTGTTTTCCGGACATCGAAACGGTCTTCAGAATTCGGTCGATTGAATCCCGGTCGTCCTGCGTGATTTGCGATTCGTGGTGTATTGCCAGGTTGACGTATGCCGGAACTGCGTCGGGGTTTACAGCGATCGCCTTGCGAAACCATTTAAGCGATTGCTCGGGTTGGCCTAGTTCATCGTAGATCTGACCCAGATGGTTCATCGTTTCTGAATCATGGGGCTGGAGTTCGAGCGATTTTGTGTAGTACACAATAGCCTCGGCATGCTGAAAATCCTCGACCAGAGATCCGGCGAGATTCGAGTGAAATCCGGCGTTCTCCGGGCCAAGTCGAATGGCCTGTTTGTAGTTTTCAATTGCTTCCGGAATTCGATCAAGCGTTCTTAATGTACTGCCAAGATTATTCCAGTAGCCCGCGTTCGTCGGCGTGAGTTTCGTCGCATTTTCGAACGCCCGCAGCGCGAGATCGGGCTGCTTGTTGTCGAGGAACGCTAAACCAAGACAATTGTGTGTTTCTCCATCCTGCGGAGCCAATGCGACTGCGTCTCGACCTTCGGCCACGGCTTTGGAGACATCACCCGATTGCCGCAGTGTTTCCGCGTAGTGAGCGCGAATGATTCCGTCCCGTGGAGCCAACCTGACGGCCGATTCCATGCGTCTCAGCGCCCTATGGTATTGCCCTCTGCGAACGGCAATGGTCCCCAGAATATGGAGACATTCGGCAGAGGGACCGTATTGTTCCATCTGCCAAAAACACGTGAGTTCAGCCGCGTCAAGATGGCCTCGCCCCAGATCTCGATATGCTTCTGACAACCAAGACTTGTCGGCATGAACTTCTCTTAATGCGACTGGTCTGGCTGAGTCACGGAGTTGGTAAGACTCCGGGTCGATTTGCTCGGAGGTTGTGATATGAAATGGCGAATTCATAGACGTTTCAGTTCAGGAAATATGGCCCGATGATGGAATAGCTGGAAGCCGACAGCTATTCTGCTGTGGTTCGATGAACGATTCCAGCGATCCTGACACAATTTCCGTTTGAATACGATGGCGAATCGTATTTGATATGTTTGCCGTCCTCCAAGAAACGCAGGCCCCATGACACAACCAGAACGACGCATTGTTTTGGGAACCGGAACCGGCCGATGCGGCCTGGCGAGTCTAACCAGACTGCTTAGCACTCAACCTGGAACAGCCGTCAGTCATGAGCAGCCTCCGTTGTTGCCTTGGATTCCAGACCCGTCCAGACCGGGCATGAAGGAACGTTTCCGACGAATGTCGGACGAGCGTCCGCATCCGGTGATCGGCGATACCGCTTCGTTCTACCTTCTTTATGCTCGACAGATCCTGACAAACCTGCCAACGGCTCGAATTGTCTGCCTGAAGCGAAATCGAGAGGAGGTTGTCGAGAGTTTTTGTACGTACCTCGACAAATCACATCCGATCGCGATCGATCATTGGTCTCGTGTTCCCGGCGAAGGCTGGTTTCATGAACCGCAGCGCACACGAATTTATCCTCAATACGACGATCTGAGTGATCGGCAACAAGGGATTCGACGGTACTGGGATGAGTACTATGCGGAAGCCGAAAAAATCCAGGCGGAACGACCCGACTCATTTCGCATCTTTGAAACCGAGTTACTTTCGACGCCCGAAGGTCAAGCTGAGATTCTGCGATTTGCCGGTTACGATCCCGCGAGTGCGGTGACAATTCCAGATCTCAAAGAACACAGCCTGACAACATCTCCGGATCGCCGTCGCCCTGTGCAATCCTCAAAAAATCCAAACGACCCGAGACGCTGCGTTGTTCTTGTGCCCTACAGCAATTCAATTGTTCCCCGAGTGCATGATGCACTGAAGGAACTAGAGCGTCGAGGATACGTCGTTCGTTTGGTGCCCGGCTATGCGGCTATCGATCAGGGGCGTAACCAAATGGCCACGGACGCACTCATGGATGGTTTTGAGGAGACCATGTGGATTGATTCCGACGTCGCGTTCCATCCAGATGCCGTAGACCGGCTAAGGTCGCACGATCTTCCGATTGTCTGCGGAATCTATCCGCAGAAGGGTGTTCGAGCTTTGGCGTGCCACGTGATGCCCGGGGCACCGCAAGTCGTCTTTGGAAAAGACGGAGGGCTGATCGACTTGCTGTATGCAGGCACTGGATTTCTTCACATCCGCCGTGAGGTCTATCGGGACGTGCAGGAGAAACTGAACCTACCGATGTGCAACGAACGGTTCCGGCGACCGATGATTCCTTTCTTTCTACCAATGGCCGCTCCTTTTCAGGATGGTCATTGGTATCTAGCCGAAGACTACGCATTTTGCACGCGAGCCAAACAGTGTGGATATCGAATCATGGCCGACACCACGATTCGACTCTGGCACGTTGGCACGTACTCATACGGATGGGAAGATGCTGGTGCTGAACGAGAACGATTCGGTTCGTTTACGCTGAATTTCAATCGGCCCGTTGAAGAACCGTTTAAGCCAGAATAACTCATTTCGAATCAATTGCCGCCTCGATACCGTTTGGTCCTTCTTTCAGGACCTTTGCGCCTTTCGGTATTGGCTTCTGAAACATCGCATAGTGTCGCCGGTACATCGTTCGATAGCAGACCGACGGTATCGGAACATGTACTCGCGGTAGTTCGGATTTGATCACTTTCCTCCAAACAACACGATCGCCGATCAGTCGCAGAGATTCCGGAATTCCTGCCCACGCATTGAGTAGTCCAAATGCCGGTCGCATAAAGAACATACAATTCGTATCCACGAACTCCTTCCCATCAACGTCCGGACATTGCCCAAGGATCGATCCATCAAGGGCATGAAGCGTTCGTCCGCTCGATGCGATGACCGCCTTTTCTTTTGCACAGGCACTCAACATGACTTCCAAATGCTTCGGCATGTACCAGTTGTCGGCGTCCAGGAAGGCAATGGCATCGCAACCTTCTGCAATCGCTAGAGTGCATCCAACGGCCCTTGCTGCGTTTCCTGTATCTCGATGTGGTCCTGGAATTGAAGCAACTCGTGTATACAGAGGACGTTCGGGTATGCGAACCGGTTCTCCATCACCAACAAGAAACTGTACGCAGGGCATTGATTGTGCATAGACACTCAAAAGGCATTTCAGGAGCACATCCGGATCAGGTCGAAAACACGGTGTCACAACACCGATTTTTGGAGGGAGTGGAAACAATCGCAAATCGTTGTCTGCATTCTTCTGCAGTAGCCATGATGTTGCCTCTGGGACTGCTTCAAACGTCGAGAAGGATTTCTGTACCGCTTGTGTAACGCCGTTCCACATTCCAAAATCATGTCCACCAATCCAGCCACCAATCCGAATTCTTGGCCACCACGCACGAATATCAGCAACGACGGAATGAAAATCATGGGCCGCGTCAATGAATACAAAATCAAGACTGTTGTTCGGAAACTGCTGCGCGGCCTCGACAGACGTGCTTTTGATTGCGGTCAAATGGTTCCAGACTCCAGCGGCTTCCATATTTCGGCGAAATTGATCGAAAACAGATCCCTGTGATTCCAGCAGAGTGTCATTGTACATGCCTTCCAGTGAACTTCCCTCCCAGGTATCGACGACAGAAAGGCGGATGTCTTTGCGAGACGCCTGGCAGGCTCTTGCTAGATAAGCCGTTGAACGTCCCAGCCATGCTCCGACCTCGACCACATTGGCACCGATCGGCATCGTGGCAACCATCCGGTCGTAAACTGACTCAAAATTGCACCAGCCTGGGATCGACTCAAAGGACATTTCATGCACCTCATGTTTTACATTATCGGATCAGCGGAGTGGCAAACGCACTGACAGTGGGACATACGATTCGACCTAAAACTTGCCAAAACGTGATTTGAATGTTGTCATTGTGATGCTGCATCGTGGAAGATTTCTTTCCCTCACGGTACAAGTTGGTGCCTGGGTTTTACGGTTTGTTTTCTAGCAGAATTCGCCGCATGTTGCATTTGATCATTGGTTTACTGCTCCTGCTGCCCGTTGCTGGGCTTGGCGACGATTGCCCAGCGGAAGAAGTACAGGGGCATCAGTCTGCTTCGCCGACCTCAGCTACAGCAGAAAAATCTGTAGATTTGATTGTCATTGAAGACGTTCACGTTCGATTCCAGGATCGGGCGAAGCTTTCGTTTCAGAGAACCGGAACTTTGGCCGAGATCCTTGTCACTGAGGGACAGACGGTCGTGACGGGCGATCCGATCGCGTCGCTCGATACGAGTGTCGCAAATGCTGAGTACCAAGTTGCGAAGGCGACTGCAGAAGTGGATTCTGAAGTCCGACTGGCCGCGCAGCAGCGGGAGTCGGCGGAGCATGAATATTCGATCGTGATGAAGGGGAACAAGGAAAGTACCTCCAGCCAGCCTCCGTTTCCGCAAGGTGATGTGATCCGGCTGAAACTCGCCGCAGCCAGCAGTGCTTTGGAAGAGGAAGTGCGGCGGGATCAGCAAAAGCTCAACGTCCTTCGCGGCAAGCAGGCATTTGCCGAACTGGAAGCTCACAGCATCAAGGCACCATTTGATGGTCTTGTCACACAGGTTCTCAAATCTGTCGGTGAGTCCGTTCAGCAGACCGATCCAATTGCCGAAATCGTGAATACGCGAGTGATCGTGATTGAAGGTTATGTGGCACTTCCGGTCTCGCTGCGGATTCGCCGGGGCTGTCGAGCGGAATTCACTTCTGAGATTCTGAGCGACCCGGAGACGAAAGTTCCGCAATCGTTTGTTGGCGAAGTGCGTCTTGTCGACGTCACGGTGGAAGAAGCTCGCGAAGTTGTTCGCATTTCGACAATGTTTCAGAATTCGGATGGCATTCTTCGGGAAGGAATTTCCGGGACGTTGAGGATTACGCCTTTCACGGCAAGCATTGCAGGACGAGAGAGTCGGGAACCGTAGTCGATCGGCAGGAAAAGAATTACCATGATCGAGTCTGCAGGCCAAGCAGCCGCTTTTGATCGACCATGCTGAAGGATGCAGATCTGAGACAGATCTGCCTACGTAGTTCGACCTGTCCCAGGTCGGATTCCTTCGGCGGAGTAATAGCTAACAGGTTGACCAGTTCCTTCCACGTTGCTTAGTTGTTCGGCAGGAAAAGAATTACCATGACCGAGTCTGCAGGCCAAGCAGCCGCCTGCGATCAGCCATGCCGAAGGATGCAGATCTGAGACAGATCTGCGTACGTAGTTCGACCTGTCCCAGGTCGGATTCCTTCGGCGGAGTAATAGCTAACAGGTTGACCAGTTCCTTCCACGTTGCTTAACAAAATCCCTCAATCGACATGCAAATCAAATCACGTCCAGTTCCGTTACTCCTTCGTCAGGATCTGCACATTGAGAAAGTGCTGTTCGGTGGTGAAACCTATGCGGTGATCAAAGACCCTGTCGCCATTCGATATCATCAATTGCGGGCAGATCAGTGGTTTCTGCTATCGCTGCTCGACGGAAAAAGAAGCCTGGAAGACCTGCGAGAAGCCGTCGTGCGGAGATTCCCAACGGTCTCAGTCACTGAACAGGATATTCAGCAACTGTTACTGGATTTCCACGACAAGAATTTGATTGTGGGACTGCGTTCCGGACAGGGCAAAGCGATGATTGCCAAAGAAGCAGAGCGGCGGACGAAGACATTTCTGAAAGTGGTGCAGAATCCGTTGTTCATTCAGTTTCCGGGATTCAACCCCTATTGGCTATTAGCTCGACTCAATGTATGGATCGGCTGGCTGTTCTCTCGGTGGGCAATCGTCCCCGCCATTCTGTTTGCACTGTTGGCTTTGACCGTAGTGGGTTGGCGATACGGAGAAATCCGACGGCAACTTCCCGGCTTCCAGCAGTTTTTTGCCTGGCCAAATCTCATCTACCTGTGGATCACGCTGGGAGCAACGAAGCTGATCCATGAATTTGGCCACGCCCTCGCCTGTCGCCGTTTCAACCGCGAATGCAATGGCATTGGCGTTGCTCTGATGGTCATGTCCCCGACGATGTACTGTGATGCCTCCGACAGTTGGATGTTGCCCAACAAATGGCATCGAATTGCGATCGCTGCTGCTGGCATGTACATCGAGATCCTGCTGGCATCTGCTGCCATTTTCCTGTGGACATCGAGTTCGCCGGGACTCTTTCGAAATCTTTGCCTGAATGTATTCTTTATCTCCACCGTGACGACCGTGATTTTCAACGCCAATCCGCTGATCCGCTTTGACGGTTACTACATTCTGGCCGACTGGCTTGAAATTCCGAACCTGCGTGAGAAGGCCAGTAAGTTACTTCAACGCTGGTTCGCCTGGAGCATGGGGAAACAATTGCCTCCCGATCCCGCACTGCCTCGTCGTCGGCAGGGATGGTTTGTTATATTTGCTGTCGCATCAGCGATTTATCGCTGGTTTGTAGTGAGCGGAATTTTTATGACATTGTACGCCAGCTTCAAACCTTATCGGCTTCAAAGCATCGGCGTCACATGGGCTGTCCTTTCAATGGGGATGCTGATCGGAATGACGGTCGTTACGGCATGGAGAACCATTAAGACGCCAACGCAACAACCGGTAAAACATCGACGTCGCTGGATCACGATAGGATCGGCGATTTGTCTGCTGCTGCTCATCCTGTACCTGCCCGTCCCGTTTGTGGTGTCTGCACCTTTCATTGTGCATCGCGTCGGAAGCATGTCTATGTTTGCACCTGGACAGGGGGTTGTGAGCCGCATTCACGCAGTGCCCGGGACTCAGGCTGTTCGCCTTACGATGGATGACGCTCCCGGAAAGGTGATTCGTTCAAAGGTCACACAATTCTCGCGAGAAGCCGAAGTCTTTGCGCCTCCCGGACTTTCTCTCAATGATCCTCTCAACTGGCTCTATTGTCATGGAAGGTGGATCGCCGATGCCCCTTGGGAGTGTCAGGATGACATTCAGCGTTTGCAAACTCTTGCCACGGATTCGGCATTGCCTGCTCATCAGAACATCATTGCAAAAGTAGAGCGACTGCTCCTCCTCTGTGCGGCAATCATCCTCCTCGTGCCTGCCGGATGCCGCAGTGTAAATCCTCGGGCACCGAAGGAATTCTCCGGTCAGGTTGATCCAACTGCCACGCACGCTACGTCCAAAACAGAGCAAACGGAAACCGTCGGATCATCATCGGCCGATGCTGTTGATGCCAAACCTCAAGCCGACACTGAAATTCAGAATGTGAGTTTATCGCAGACTGCCGACGAGTCCGTCGAAACGGCAGAAATCCTCGACGAGACACAAGACGCGGCGATCACAACTGCTGTCGATACCGTGATCCTGGACACATCGACGGTAACACTCTCGATTTCTGATGCTGTCAGAGAAGCGTTGCTGAATACTCAAGTCTTTCGAAGTGCCGGGACGTACCGCGCGACGTCAAATCCACTGCTGCAGAATCCACAAGGCGTTTCAACGATCTATGATACGCGAATCGCGAGGACGGGCGTGCTCTTCGGTCAGCGCAGTGTGTCGGCAGCCAGGTCGGAGTTTGACCCGGTGCTTGGCGTGAATTCAAACTGGAATCGAGACCAGCAAGTCCAGAACAATCGATTTCTCTCTGGTGGTTTACTGCCTGGTTCAACACTGGAGTCCGATACGGCGGCATTTACCATGCGAGCTGACCAGCGGCTGCTTTCGGGTGGAAGCGTTGCAGTCGTTCAGGACTGGAATTATGATCAAAACAATGTGACTGGAAGACTGTTTCAGTCCGCTTACATCGGACAGCTTCGAGCGGAAGTTCGTCAGCCACTGCTGGCCGGTGCTGGGCGGCAGTATACGAAAGTTGCTGGACCAGTCTCCGATTCTTTGGTGGGAGTCACCGGTGTCCAGCAAGGGATGCTCATTGCGGCCATCAACGAAAAAATGTCTGAGCTTGATGCCCATCAGGCTCTCGATGCAATGATTCGCGAAGTGGAGTTCCAATACTGGCAATACCGCGCCGCATGGGAGCAAGAGCAAAACATGCAGCAGCATCTGGATGATGTTCGAACGGCGGCAGAAATGATTCGAGACCGAGCGAAAGTAGGCGGGCCAGGCGGAGGGCAGTCGTGGGTTGCTCGCTTTGATGACATTGTTCTGACAACCGAAATCGAACAAGAAGATGCCAGAGCGAATCTTTTGAATCACGAAAGTAACCTCAAGCGACTCGTTGGATGGCAGTTGACAAAAGATTCACTTATTACACCAGTCAGTCGGCCGTCCGAGGCTCCTCTGGTTTCTGACGAACAATCGTGCTTTTTTGAAGCCACGATGTATCGTCCCGAGTTGCAGCGATCAAAGGCACAAATACAAAGCCTCACACTTCAGCGCGATGCTGCCAGAGGATTGCGGAAGCCACGTCTGGACTTCGTGGGAAACTATCATCTGAATGGCTTTGGAGATCACCTGGTTGCATCGAGTAGCTTTGACGGAAAGACGTTAGCAGGCTTCAACGATGCGACAGCAGCACTCTTGCGTGGAAATCAGGCTGGCTGGCAATTGGGCTTCCAATTCCAGTATCCAGTCGGGTCACGCCTCGCCAAAACGCAACAAGCGAATCTGGAATTTCAAATTGCCCGCGCCAACGCAATTCTAAAGGAACAAAAAACGGAAATCATGCATGAGATTGCGGGGTCGATTCGAGAAATCGAACGGAGTCAGTTCTCGGTCCGAAATCATCGGCGTAGAGTTGATGCCGCAAGAAACCGCGTGGCGTCAATGATGGAAGAGTACAAGGTCAAAGGCACTGCAGATTTACTGGCGGAAGTCATGAGTGCCCAGCAACTGCTCCGACAGGCCGAACGTTCCGAAGCCCAGAGCCTTGCTGAATATATGACCGCACAAACCGATCTTATCTGGCGCACAGGAAAACTGAGCGAAACTCACGAGATCCGGCTGGCTGACACAGCAAAACGAAAGCAGCGTTTATAATTGTGTCGGCCCTCCGGGCCTTGAACGAAGCGCGTGTCGCATTCCGGTGGCTCTGCCACCGGCAAAGGCTGTGTCGGCTCTTCGAGCCTGAATCGCGATCGTCTTCACCGAATTCCCAGCAACCGATCCAGCGAATCTGCCGTCTGGTAAATCAACGCCTCTGGGTGATGCAGATACGGATGGAAGTATTCAAACGTCAGATAGCCGTGATAGTCAACGTCAGCAAAGGCCTGCATAACGGCTGGCCAGTTTGTAGTGCCGTCGAGCAGCGGGCGAAAGGCTTCGAGCGAATGATCGGTGCTCTTCTTCGAGTACTCTTTCAGATGCACGTTACGAATGCGTTTGCCCAGGATTGGAATCCAGTGTTCAGGAAATTGGTACTCCATGATATTGCCAGTATCAAAATGCACCTTCACATGGTCGCTGGCGAATTTGTCAACGAAGGCCATCATCTCAAACGGTGACATCAGGTAACCGTTGAAGAAAATGTTTTCGATGTTCAGCGAGACATCCAGCTTTTCTGCATTCGGCAGCAGCTTCGTGATGGCTTCTACCGCTCGCTTGTCGCAGACGTCATTGGGAGTTGGTTCATGGTCGGCTCGCCACGGCATGTGAACAGCGCCGGGGACGACGAGCAGATTCTTCGTTCCCAGATCATGTGCGGCTTGAGTCATCAATCCTGCCAGCTGCAGGCCGCTGGCACGTTCTTCAGCGTTGTTGCTGGTGAGCGGATATGGCCAGAACAGAAATGAACAAACCCCACTGATTGCGATGCCGATTTCGTCTGCCATGCGTCGGATTGCAGTGAACTCTTTGGTGCTAGAATTCGGCGACAGTTCGCTCTCCAGATCGTAGTTCAATTCGATGCCATCGAATCCGGCATCCTTCGCCAGTTGCATGCATTGACGCAGTGTCATCTTATCCGGATACGGAAACGCCCAGAGATTGATTGACTTCTTCATGTTGTAACGACGTTTTTCGACAACCGCCGCTACCTGCTGTTGAGCGGCAGTTGCCGCCGCCGCAGAAGTCATCATCGCCGCTCCAAATCCTGCATAGGCGAGCAACTGTCGGCGATCAAGCGAGGGATTGAATGGTCGGTCATTTCCGAATGGCGTCATGTTGTAGGCTCCTGCGTTCAGAATATAAAAGTGGCTGATGGCATCTTACAGCACGCATTTGAGAAAGGGCGATCATTGAGACTTGGGGATCAGGCCGTCCGTCAGATCTTCCTTCTCAAAGGCGATGTGCCAACGTACTGGCTCGACTATTTGTTCAGGCGATTTAAGGGGAAATATTTCAGACGGCGTTATCCGGAGTTGGCGGTGATTTAGCAGCGAATGATTCGGCTGCGTTTGCTATCCAAACAGATCCATGATTGGTTTGCCAGTCGTCAGAGACTGGGAAATACCGCTCGCGTCCTGCGGATTGTTGATCGGGATGTCGAGGGCATGGTAGATGGTTGCAGCCAGTTCTTCGGGACGAACCGGGTTATGTGTCGGATGCTCGCCGTACTTGTTGGATTTGCCGTACACACTTCCGCCCTTGATGCCCGCTCCTGCAATGATCGACGAGAAACACTGAGGCCAGTGCTGTCGTCCGGGAGGGTCCTGTTTCATGAGGTACGGTGTACGACCGAATTCGCCGGTCACAACGACAAGCGTGTTGTCCAGCATGCCGCGTTCCACGAGGTCTGTGAACAGCCCCGACAACGCCTGATCAAGACGCGGTAAACAGAATCCCATTCCGTAGGAGCCGTTGCCGAAGGCGTTGCCCATTCCCATGTTTCCGCCGTGCATGTCCCAGCTGCTGCTTGGCGGCCCAGTCTTGTCATGTTCCGCCTGCCCTGTCCAGCCGTTGACCGTGACAAATCGTACGCCTGATTCCACCATGCGTCTGGCGAGAAGCAGGTTCTGCCCCAGCGGATGCATTCCGTAGCGTTCGCGAACCTCGACGGGTTCGCGGTGCAAATCAAACGCCTGCCGACCTTCGGGGCGCGTCAGACCGTCGTAAGTCTTTTCACGCATGTCGGACCAGTCCTTGACCTGCTTGTCCCGGTCGAACTTGTTGGATTCAATGTTTCGCAGAAGGATCTTGCGTTCATCGAATCTAGCTTCGTCGTACGAGTTATAGATTTGCGGAGGTTTGAAATCTGCCATCGCCGGATGATTGTCTGCTTCGCCGATAAACAACGGAGCGTAGGCCGAACCGAGATAGCCCCCGATGCCAATGTTGGGGGCGCAAAACACGGGCGGTCCGACGCACTTGATGAGCCACGCGTTGGACACGAAATTGCGTGTGCTCGGTTTGTGTTTGGCCACCAGTGAGCCGAGATAAGGTTGCGTGTTCGGCGTTCCCTGTTGGACGCGTTCCGCCGATTGACCGCTGAGCAAATTGTGCATCGCGTCGAAGTGATTGCTGATCGCCCCCGGATGCGACATGGAGTTAATCAGCGTGAAGTGGTCAGTCAACTTTGCCAGCCCGGTATGCATTTCGTTCAAAAGCATGCCGGGAACTTTGGTGGCGATTGGTTCGTACGGGCCGCGATATTCCAATGGTGCTTCGGGCTTCATGTCCCACGTATCTACGTGGCTTGGTCCGCCACACAGCAGGACGAAGATGCAGGACTTTTCAGAGGCGACTGCTTTGCCGGAGGCGTCGATCTTGTCGCTGCCAAGCACTGCTCCCGGCATTCCGAGGCTCAAGGTGCCCAAGCCACTCGCGATGAGGGCCTGCCGTCGATTCATCTGGAATTCATTCATTTTTGAAGCTCCGTTGTTTCGAGTCACCGAGTTGAATTTCTGAGTTATCGCAGAAATCGTCGTGATGGCGAACAAAAAACAGGCGGAATTCAGTATCCCGAGCGAAATCGTGCCATCCGGTCGGGTGACTTTGGTTGAGATTGAAAACAAACGTGGGATTCGTCAAAACTGCGATTTGTGACGCACTCCACGAAGAACCTCTCCAGTCGCCGTTGTATCTTCGCTCTTTGGCACGGTTCCTGCTAGAACTACGCCATGGAACACATTCGAAACTTCTGTATCATCGCTCATATCGACCACGGCAAGTCCACTCTGGCGGACCGGCTCATTCAGACTTGCGGAGGTATTGCCCAGCGAGATCTTCACGAGCAGATGCTGGATTCGATGGACATCGAACGCGAACGTGGCATCACCATCAAGAGCAATACGATCACGCTGAACTATCGCGCTCCGGATGGCAAAGACTATCTGCTGAATCTCATCGACACGCCGGGGCATGTAGATTTTTCGCACGAGGTGCGTCGCTCTCTAATGGCGTGCGAAGGCGCGTTGATCGTCGTCGATGCCTCACAGGGAGTCGAAGCTCAGACGGTGGCCAATCTGTACCTGGCATTGGAACACAATCTGACACTGCTGCCGATCATCAACAAGATCGATCTGCCCGCCGCAGATATCGAACGAGCACAAGAAGCGATTGACGCGGAATTGGGACTCGACCCCTTCGAAGCGATTCCGATTTCTGCCAAGAACGGCATCAACATTGATGCGGTGTTGGTCGGCATTGTTGAGAAGTTGCCAGCTCCCAAAGGTGATCCTGGCGCACCTTTGAAAGCCCTGGTGTTTGATGCTCACTTTGATAAGTTTCGTGGCGTGATTCTGCAATGTCGCGTGATGGAAGGAACGCTCAAGTCGCGCGATGTGATTCACTTTATGCACGCTGATCGCGACTTCAAGGTGGATGAAGTTGGCTACAATCAGTTCCAACTCAATCCCCGCCCGCAACTGAGCGCGGGCGAAGTGGGCTACATTGTTGCCGGTGTGAAGAGCGTTCAGGATATTGAAATCGGCGACACCATCACGCTGCTCAATCGGCAGGCGACCGAGCCAATACCAGGGTATCAGAAGGCACGGCAGGTTGTGTTCTCGTCCATTTATCCCATGGACACCGGCGAGTATCCGGAACTCTCAAAGGCTCTGGAAAAACTTGCCATCAACGATGCCGCTTTGACGTTTGAGAAGGACAGTTCTGCGGCTCTTGGTTTTGGATTTCGCTGTGGGTTTCTTGGCCTGCTGCATCTGGACGTCATTCAGGAACGACTTCAGCGAGAGTTCGATATCGGCCTGGTGATCTCTGCTCCGTCTGTGAAGTATAAGCTGAAGTTGAAAGATGGTTCAGAGATTGAGGTCGATAACCCCAGCTATTGGCCCGATCCGATGGCGATCGAATCGGCCAGTGAGCCCTATATCAAAGCGTCGATTATCACTCCGGAAGCATATGTGGGCGGAGTCATGGAATTGTGCCGCGAGCATCGTTCTGAGAGTCAGACGATGAACTTCCTGTCTGCCAAGCGGATGGAAGTGACCAGTATCATGCCGCTGGGCGAAGTCCTGTTCGAATTCTACGGCAAGCTCAAAATGCTGACACGCGGATACGGATCGTTTGACTACGTCCCTATTGAATATCGCACGACGGACATCGTCAAAGTTGACATCATGGTCAACAAAGAGCCGGTCGATACGCTGTCTTATCTTGTACACCGCGACAAAGCACGTCCTCGCGCAATGCACTACTGTGAACAGCTGGCCAAGGAGATTCCTCGCCATCAATTCAAGATCCCGATCCAGGGCGCGATTGGTGGCGAGATTATCGCGCGAACGACGATCGCCCCATTCCGGAAAGATGTCACCGAGAAACTTTACGGCGGCGATGTGACGCGCAAGATGAAACTCCTGGAGAAGCAAAAAAAGGGGAAGGCCAAGATGAAACAATTTGGCAGCGTGAACATCCCGCAAAAAGCATTCATTTCAGTCCTTCGCGCGGATGACGATTAGCCATCGTCGTGATTTTGAAAAACAGGTCCGCTGTCACACCAGAAATTTCATCAATTCAGATCACCCTCCGGGGGCTTCCATGGAATCGATTTCGAGATCCGCTTTACTTCTGCTTGCGCTCTTCGCCATGGCGGACGCATCGTACGCGGCACCGCCCAACGTCGTGATCTTTCTGGCGGATGATGCAGGCTGGGGAGATTTCAGTCATTCCGGCAATCGGCAGGTCTCAACGCCTAATATCGATTCCATCGCTACTGGCGGCGTGTCATTGGATCGATTTTATGTGTGCTCTGTCTGTTCGCCGACCCGCGCCGAATATCTCACGGGGCGTTATCATCCTCGCGGCGGCGTGAAAGGTGTTTCAACCGGACAGGAACGACTGAACGTTGATGAGAAAACCATTGCCGAAGCCTTCAAAGCGGCGGGGTATGCGACCGGTGCGTTCGGCAAATGGCATAACGGAAGTCAGTGGCCCTATCATCCGATGGCTCGCGGGTTTGATGAATACTTCGGGCACACATCCGGTCACTGGGGAGAATATTTCGATGCGCCGCTGGAAGAAAACGGACGCATGGTGCGCACTAAAGGCTATATCGTGAATGTCTGCACGGATCGAGCTCTGAGCTTCATCGACCGGAACAAGGACAAGCCGTTCCTGTGTTATGTACCTTTTACCACGCCGCATTCTCCCTGGGCTGCGCCGGAAGCAGACTGGAAACGCTTCAAGGAAATGCAGATCACTCAGCCCGCGACCGATCCGAAGGCGGAAGAGCCTGATCATACTCGGTGTGCTCTGGCGATGATGGAAAACCAGGACATGAACGTGGGCCGAGTTCTCGCGAAACTGCGGGAACTTAAGGTCGATGACAATACGATCGTAGTTTACTTTTCCGATAACGGGCCGAACAGTTTCCGCTGGACGGGCGGCATGAAAGGCCGCAAGGGCAGCACGGATGAAGGCGGACTGCGTTCGGTTTGTTACATTCGCTGGCCAGCAAAGATTCAAGGCGGCCACACCGTCACGCAAATCGCCGGAGCCATTGACCTGATGCCGACATTGACATCGCTGGCGGGTGTGAAGCGAGTCGGCGACAAGCCGCTGGACGGACGCGATCTCACGCCATTGCTGATGCAGCAAAAAGCGGACTGGATCGGACATCGTCACTTTTCGACATGGGCAGGCAAAGTCAGCGTGAGGACTCAGACACATCGTCTGGATCATGAAGGCAAGTTGTTCGACATGATCGCCGACCCCGGTCAGACCACTCCCGTCAACAATAAGCAACCGGAACTGGCTGCAGAGCTAGTCGCCGCCGTGGCAGCCTGGCGTCTGGACGTACTTGGCGAAACCGACCAATCGACGAATGGCAAACCATCGAAGGGCAAAGGTGATAGCAGAAAAGGAGGAGCCAACGCTGTCGATCCTCGCCCGCTGACCGTTGGCTACCGTGAATTCCCCATCACCATGCTGCCCGCGCGCGATGGCGTACCTAACGGCGGAGTCAAACGCAGCAGCGGCGCTCCCAATTGTTCGTACTTTGTAGACTGGACCAGCAAATACGACAGCATGGTCTGGCTGTTGGATGTCCACACGGCTGGTCGTTACGACGTCAGCATTGACTACACCTGTAAAGTACCCGATGCCGGCTCTACCATTGAACTCAGTTTTCAAAATGCCAGCATCAGCGGCAAGGTAACGCCGGGCTGGGACCCGCCACTCAACACCAATCAGGACACACTTCCACGGCCTGATGGTGAAAGTCAGATGAAAGAATTCCGCACGCTGAATCTGGGCGAAGTCAGCCTTCCTGTCGGTATCGGCCCGCTGACTCTGCGAGCACTCGACATTCCCGGCAAGTCCGTGATGGATGTCCGCCGAGTGACATTGACATTGCTGCCGTAGCCGCGTCTGACGTGAGCCGAAGGCGCTAGCCTCGGGCCTTGTTCCGGATCATTGTTGCCTTGTTCCGGATCAATGTTGCCTTAAACTTGAACGGCCCGACGCTAGCGCGTTCGGCTGACTGGTGTCTTAGCCCAGAGACATTTTCAGAATCGGTCGCAGCAGGTTTCTGAAGTTTTCACCAAGAATCAGTTTCTTGTCACGTTCTAAGATTTCAGCGCCGGTGACTTTTCCCAGCTCGGTGCCGAGAGATCGCGAGGGCAGGTGGCTGCCGAAGATGATGCGTTCGGCACCAATCTCGCGGACAGCCATTTCGATGAACCCTGCTGTCGCATCGAAGCCGGATGTTTCGATCAGAATGTTGGGAGAATTCTGCACGGCTCGGATACCGCGTTCCCATTCGCCACCGGCGTGAGCACAAACGAATTTCTGGTCGGGAAATCGAGAAGCAAGCTCGGCGAGTTCTGAGGGCGTTGATTCTCCGGGACTCTGCTTCCCGCCGGTCTTGAACCAGGTATGCTGCATGATGACGCCGTTCAATTGGGCGATGCGAATCACCAGCCGATCAAAGTTGGGATGCGTACATGTCATCGAGCCGGCACCGCCGCCAGGGAAATAAACGCCGACCATCGGGCCATCGCGTAACCAGCGGTTGAGAGCATCCAGGGACGCAGGGACGTTGTTGGCATTGAGCTGAATCACGCCCAGCAGCAGGTCTGGCCATTGTTTGAGCGGTTTCAAAATCACGTCGGGGCTTGAGCGGGCCAGTTCTTCGTAGGTGGCATCATTAGTCGTGCCAATGCCGACGTGGGGGAAGTAACACAACTTCTCGAACTGTCCCTTCCTGATGGCTGGCAGCGAACGCTCCACGTCGGCGAGCAGCGCACTGCTTCCGTCAGCACCGGGATGCGAGTACGCTGGTGTGAAGTAGGAGTCCCAGATGCGGTAGCTTTTCAGCTGCTCAGTTGAAGGTAATCCGAGCTGAATATCGATAGGTTTCATGCGATAATCTTTCCAGCCATGTGTTCAGCATTTTCTGAAAGCACGGCCTTCATCGCCGCTTCTTCCAGTACGTCAGATTCGTGAACTCGAATCAACGCTGCTTCGGGAATCAGAAACGGGGAATGGCTTCCATAAAGCACACGGCCAGGCGGCACAATTTCAACAAGTTTCGGCACTCCATCCGTCCCGTCCACACGAGCTGTGTCAAAGAACACCCCGGGAGATTCGCCCAGTTGCTGCAGCAGAGGTGGCCGCAGGTTGTGGTTCAAAATCTGCAATCGGGCGGCAGGGATATCTGTCATCAGCTTGATGAGCGGAACAAGGTTTACATCAGCAACCTGCACCAGCGACGATTGCGTACGATTGTCTTCCAGGGCGGCCGCAATTTGAATGAAACGTCCTGCTGCTGTGGCAAGTTCCAGCAGTCTCGTGAACCTCGGATCATCGAGAGTATAACCGTGGTAATTGGGGTGCAGTCGAATTCCGGGCATCTTGTGCGCGTCAATGCATCGGCTAAAGTCGTCTTCCCAGCCGGGCAGTTCAAGGTTGATCGAGCCGATGGGAATCAGTTCGCCGTGAACCCTGCAGGCATCCGCTAATCGCTGGTTCATGCCGGCAATATCGCGGTGCAGAATTCCTTCAAAGCTGCCGGCCCAAGCTTCAGAGATTCCAAGGGATCTGAGTTTTCCCACCAACGCATCGGTTTCGTCAAGCGGCAGGCGACGAAAGGGCCAGTGGAACAGGCTGATGTTAGTGTCCGTGATGCGGAATGGCGATGAGTCTTTCTCTTGTGATCGCGCCGCCTTCGGCAGAAGGGTGGAAGCCACGCCAGTGGAGACGGCAAGTGCGAGTGCTTCGCGTCGATTCATCATCTATCGCTGCCTTGTATTTTGCCAGAACTTTTAACTCAAAATATCTGTCACGACTCGTGGCAATTCGAAACCTGTCAGTCGTTCTTCCAGACCGCTGCGTTCAAAGAACAATTGTTGATGATGAAGTCCCAGCAGATGCAGAATGGTGGCGTGAAAATCATGCACGCTGACTGGATTTTCGACAACGCTGTGACCGAAGTCGTCGGTGGTGCCATAACTCATTCCGCCTCGAACGCCGCCGCCTGCCATCCACGAAGTAAATGCCTGCATGTTGTGATCCCGGCCCGTGTAAACGTCGCCGGATTTCTGAGAGGTCGGCGTGCGTCCGAATTCGCCGCCCCAGATCACCAGAGTCGAATCCAGCAGTCCGCGCTGTTTCAGATCGCGAAGCAATCCGGCCACGGGCATGTCAGTGCGCAGGCAGGCACCGCGGTGATTGTCGGCCAGATCCACGTGGCTGTCCCACGGTTGTTCTTCAAGGAAAATCTGTACGAAGCGAACACCACGTTCGACCAACCGCCGAGCCAGCAGACAACGACGACCGAACGAATCGGTGGCTGTCTCGCCGACGCCATACATCGCCAGCGTGTGTTGACTTTCGCGCGTCAGGTCGAGAGCTTCGCCTGCTGATAACTGCATCCGCGCCGCTAGACCGTATGATTCAATGCGGGCATCCAGCTCAGGTTCGTACGGACGTTCGTGATGATGAATCTGGTCAAGCTTGTTCAGCAGTCTTCGCGCGGATTCGGTTACGGCCGAAGGCTGTTCGTACTGCTGCTTGAGATTCAGAATCGGCGAACCGGTCGGGCGGAATGGCGTTCCCTGAAAGACGGGCGGCAGAAATCCGGCCGTCCAGTTGCGAGTTCCATTCTTGGGTGGGCCGAGCGGATCATTCAGTACAACGTAGGCGGGCAGGTTTTTATTCTCTGACCCCAACCCGTAAACGGTCCAGGCACCGAGGGTTGGATATCCCATGAACAGACGGCCGCTTTGGATCTTGTAGAGAGCATTGTCGTGGTTGGGATGGTCCGTCCACATAGAATTGATGAGGCAGAGATCATCCGCCATTTGCGACGTGTGTGGCAGGATGTCCGCCATCCACATGCCGGATTGCCCGTGCTGAGCAAACTTGTATCGACCGCCCATCATCACGCCGATGTCTGCCGTGCTTTGATTGCCAATGTCTTCCGGGTTGCCGGGATAGGGCTTGCCGTCCATTCGATTCAGGACGGGCTTGGGATCGAACAGGTCCATTTGACTGGGACCGCCACTCATAAATAACTGAATGACGGATGTGGCTCGCGGCTGATGATGACCATTTCGAGGCTTGAGATTGCGAGCTGGCTTCTGCGCATGAGCTGCCGCCTCGGATTCTGCGCCAAGGGCCGACGTGCTACCGAAGAAATCCTGACACAATAATTGCGTCAGCGCCGCGCCGATTAGGCCGTCGCTGGTGCGGGCAAAGAAGTCTCGGCGAGTTGTCTGAAGTGATGGTCTCAACGGTAGACTCAATCAATATAAAGGAACGCGGCGGAATTCAAAATGGTGTGACAATATGTCGCCAGCGCAGCGTGTTGATCGTCGTGCCAATCGGCTTGCAGAATGTCGAGTGCTTCGACTCCGATACGCCGCTCAACGTCGTCCGGCATCCGACTTAGCGCGAGCCTATAGATGTTTTCAACCAGTCGCTCACTATTTACCTTGCTGACGTCTGAAACGTTGGAATCTTTCTCGATGAGCATCGCATTCACGCGACTGGCAAACGACTCCGCCAGTTCTCGCACGTGTTCGTTGTTCATCATCATCAGCGACTGCGGCGAGATGATAGAAACGGTGCGGGCCACGCAGTTCGGTCCCATCTCAGGGTAGTCGAAGGTTTCCAGCATCGACGGAATTTCAGTGCGACGAAATTGAGCGTAGACGCTTCGCCGCCAGAGGCCATCTGCTGTTGCATTGATACTGACGAGACCGTCACGATTCACGGACACCGAATCCGGTCGACCACCTTGCCTGTCTTCCAGTCGTCCGGACACGAAGAGCATCGAGTCCCGCAGCGCCTCGGCATCCATTCGTCTGAGCGGCATCCGCGAAAGCAGTTGGTTCTGCGGATCGAGTCGTTGATGCTCGTCTGTGATACGGCTGGACTGTCGATAGGCGCGGGAATTCATGATCAAGCGGTGCATGTGCTTCACGCTCCAGCCGCGTTCGGCGAATTCCACGGCGAGCCAATCGAGCAACTCGGGATGCGAAGGCGGCTCACCTTTCACCCCAAAGTTCTCCAGCGATGTCACCAAGCCTGTTCCGAAATGGTGATACCAGATACGATTGACCATCACCCGCGAAGTCAACGGATGTGCCGGCTGAACCAGCCAGCGTGCGAAAGCAAGACGCCGACCGGTCCTGGGCGTGCCGTCCGGAAACGGTGGCTCGGGCACGAACGGTGTCTTGCCATCCGTTAATACGGACGGAACTCCAGGCCCGACAAGATGTCCGGGCTTATCGTATTCACCACGCCGAAGAATATAAGTCGGTGAGGGAACTCCGCGATCCCATAAAGCTCGGATCTCCAGAGACGGCTCCATGCGCTGACGAACGAGCTCGATGTCACGCTCAATTTCTGCAACGACACGACGAGCTTCCCGCACGGATTCAGGTTGCTCGGAATCCGGCAGTACTTCGACCCGCTGCAGATTTTCCACGAGAATACGTTGAGGCAACGTACGGTTGTTGTCTGCGATCATCAACGCGGCCAGCGTGTTGTTTCGCTCAGCGTCTGATTGATCGGGATAATGTTGACGCAATGTTTCGATCTGCACCGCGCTGACGGCGTGTTTCAATTTCGCTGAAAGGTTTTTGAGTTCCGCAGTGAGCGGAGGATTCACGGCAGCAACTCGCTGACGATGTTCGGGCGTGGCAATTTCCAGCGATCGATTGCTGAAACTCAACCAGTCATGTTCATCCAACGCGCCCTGAAAAATGGCTTTGAAGCGATAGTAGTCTCGATGAGGAATCGCGTCGTACTTATGCGAATGACATCGAGCACACTCCATCGTTATACCCATCACTCCGGAGCCCAGCACAGTGATCGCATCGCTGATGACGCCAAGTCGTTCCGGCACGAAGTTCATCGTGCGTGAACCTGTCTGGTCGATGCCCATTCGCAGGAAGCCGGTAGCCGTCAGATTTTCTACCATTTCGTCCGTGATGACGGAGACATTTTCGCAGTCGAGCAATTCATCACCCGCGATCTGTTCCAGCAGAAAACGGTCGTAAGGTTTGTCGTTGTTGAAGGCGTGAATAACATAGTCGCGATACTTCCACGCCACCTCACGGATCGGATCGTTCGAAACGCCGCCTTCGGAATCTGCATAGCCCGCCAGATCCAGCCAGTAACGTCCCCAGCGTTCGCCGTAGTGCGGGGAATCAAGCAGGTCATCGATCATTGCCGGATACCAATTCGGATCGGCACTGTTCCGCCATTGTTTCCAGTCAGCAAGACTCGGCGGAATCCCAATGAGATCAAAATACGCGCGGCGGATCAGAGTGTCGCGATCCGCTTCGGGTGAAAGGTCGAGGCCGTTGTCTACCAGCTTTGCCCGAACGAAATCGTCGATTGATGTTGCGTCTGCCGTTTTTACAGGTGGTCGAAATGCCCAGTGCTGTCGGTCGTCGTCAGTCACCAATGGATCAGGATGTATCGTGGACACATCGGGCTGAATATCGGACTCAACCGCACCGGCCGTGATCCAGTCTCGCAGAATTTTTACTTCAGACTGTGGTGGGCGTTTTACAAAAAACTTGAGCAACAGTTCGCGAGGTGGACAGGCTTCACTTTCGATCCGTTGAATCATCAGGCTGGCCTCTGGATCGCCGGGGACAAGAGCCGGACCATTCATTCCGCCGAGTCGCATGGATGCTGGCGTTCGCAGATCAACACCACCTTGTTTCAGTCGAGCACCGTGACAGGTTGTGCATCGCAATAGCACGATGGGCAATACGTCGTGCTGCGTGATGATTTTCTCTGCGGGCTGTTCTGATGGTGATCCGGCAGCGATCCAGCGACGAATCAACTCGCGTTCGTCAGTCGTCAGCGAAGGTTGTCCTGCCGGTGGCATGTCGCCGCCATCGATCATCGTCCACAGCAGACTGTCTTCAACCTTCGCCGCCACCGCAGCTTCACCGGACTCACCACCATGGAGAATTCCTTCGACTGACGAAAGGTTCAGCCCGCCTTTCTGGACGTTGTCGCTGTGACACTTTCCACATTTGAGCGTCAGAACGGGCCGAATGTCTGCTTCAAAGCTGAGCGGTTTTTCATCCGCCTGTGCCTGCGGAAACGCGGAGACGCAGCAGAGTAAAATGGCAAGGATTGGGAGACGATTGATTGTCATGTGTTCGCTTCAGCATGATGAACATGTTGACTTCCGGCCAATCATGACAAGTCTACCACATCTTCACGCACGACTCCACGCATGTCCATTTCGAATTCGATATCGACAATCGGTGGTCGCGAATGGAACCAGTGAACTCCCAGACGCGCAATCGCCGGTATTCTTGATTCCAGAACACCTTCCAGCAGTGGGAGCAGCGAATGTGCCGTGTAGACATCAATTGTGGTTAGCAATTCGCTGCTGCCACCGAGTCCTTTGAGTCGTGAATTCATGATCTCAGCAACGCATTCTGCTTTGTCGATCAATGCCTCCGGGCTGGTTTCGCCGACTCGCACGATTCGACGTTCGGCAAGTGTACCATCTGGCAATTCTCCGCCGCCAGCGACGACAAACGTCGGTCGAGAAACTTCAGAAGGGCGGGAGTACGATATTGCGTACAGCAGTGGTTCGCTCGGTGGATTAATCACCGGCGAAACATTGGTGCGCGCGACAGGGTTGAGACCATCAACCATCATGTTCCATTCATCCAACAGCCGTTTGTAATCCTTATTGAACTCGATAAATCCGTCCATTGGGTACGGCTGCGGGCATCTCAGTTCAACAGCACAAAGGTTACGACATGTTAATCCGCTGGCTTCCAAATATTGTCTGGCGGCAATCAGGCCAGCATTCCACGGCAGGGGTTTCTGTAGCGTCACGTGGACGATCTGAAAGCCTGGCAACGCGACGACACCACAAGAATACGGCGCGATACCCGGAAGGAATTGGTAGCCTCCTTGTGGGTTCGATTGCAGTGGACTTTTCAAGTTCATTCCTTTCGGCGGCGTTGCATGGACCAGGCAGATCTCCTTGAGATGTTGTATCAATTCCCTGAGGAAAGCAAGCAGTCACACCGCGATCCGCTCGATCCATGGAGAGCGTCGAAGTTGCCGAGTGAAAATTCTGCGTGAGCATCGGCAGTCTCCTTTGTTCGGCGCAATCCCAGACTGTTAATGACAGCACGATTTCTCAGCGACCTTTTTGGGCGACGGAGGCACATCGTTGCCGGGGTTCCAGCGGAAGAACCCATTCGGCTTCAGGAGAAATCCGATATAAGCGGTTGGCATCACCGGATAGTCTTCGGGACGAGGAATGTGTGTATGGCCGAAGGTGTACCAAAAGACGACGTCGGTTTTCTCAATCGACCGATCCAGTTCCGTCCACGACGTTAGTCCATCCCCGCCGCAACTCTGATTTGGGTAATCGCCGGCCGCAAAGTTTTCATCGTCGCGATAAGGAGTGACCCAGACATGATAGTCGACAAACCCGGCTCGCTTCCGCCACCAGGCATTCTTTGACGCCATCGGAAAGCAATTGTCTCCCGGCATGAACTTGTAACCCACAGGTTCACCAACAGCGTTCTTTCGATCCGGATTAATTATTTTCCAGGTCCTTGCAGTTTGCAGATTCAAATGAGCACGAGCCTGCTTCTCTGTCTGCATCGGAACAGCCTGCGCGACGAATGCATTTTCGAAAGGATTGTTCTCATCGATCGGATCGGGCACAACATCGATCTGCTGAACCGTGTTGTTCATGCCATCAAGGTCAAAGTCCAGGCGAACGTTGAAGAAATGCTGATGGTTGGGAGCGTACAACTGAGGTGCCACAAGGTTTCCGTATTTCGGCTTTTCGTTGGGCGGAAAAGAGCCCATGGACAAAATGCCGGTCAGCTTCACTTCCAGCTGAATATTTCCATCCTGATACAGATACCAGAAGAAGCCGTACTCATAGTTTTCCACAGTCGATACCGATGAAATCACCAGCCGTCGGGATCGTCGCACTTCCGGAACATTCAGCCGTCGATCGGTATGCTTCCACAGGATTCCAAAGTCTTCCTCATGCATGCAGATCGCGTTCTTGATCGTCAGTGGTTCGCCGCGGCTGGTGCATAGATTTGCGTCGAAGTAACGTATCAGGCCGAGACAGTCGCAACCCAGTTCAAGGCTGTTCGCACACATGCCCATGCCGTATTCGCCGACATCAAATGCATTCTTGCGACGCTGTGTAGGGGTTGGATCACCGTAAGGCACCACCATTTCTGTCAGTGATGCGCGATAAAGAAAGGATCGATCTTCTCCCTCGTCGTCATAACGCAGATGATGCAGCGTCAATCCTTCGCGCGCGTTGAAGCCGATCACGAATTTCCATTTTTGCCAGCAGACCTGGTAGCCATCGACAGTGAAACTTGCTCCGTCCGGCTGAGTAATATCAATCTTCCGCAGATCAGTCCGCTGATTCGGAACGCGATCGGCAGCGTAGTTGCCAGCTTCCGGAGGCATTGGCCAGACGCCGTGTTCTTCAATGCGAATCACGGTCATGCTGTTGAGATCAACAACCGGTCGCAATCCTTCGATCGGCCGTGCATAGCCGTTATCAGTGTGGTCAGTTCGCAGAAAGCACAATGGACGTGCAAGTCGCAAAGTTTTGTCTTCTTCAGACCCGTAATTGCCGGCACTCCAGATATCAACCATGACCAGACTGGTATCGTCAGTTCCGCAGTGCCGCAACAACGCCGCTTTGAACTCTGGCGATGAAAGTACGGCCTGTTCGCATTCCATCTGTTCATCAATTGTCATGGTTGGCTGAACACCCGGGACCGACGTCCATGACAGCAGTGACTTGTGAGTCAGCGACAGGATCACCTGATGACAGCAATTCGTCGCATTGTCGAACAACACGACATGGGCATCGCGGCTCAGACCCAATTCCGAACGCGCCGCATGAACCTGATCTTTCTGAGGCTCTTTCAGGCTGACCGAGACGAACCGAGTCGTCGGGGTAACTTTTTCAAGCCCTTTTAACAGATCAACAGCCTGCTGAACTTCTGCGGCGCTGAGCGGCTCAAGCGGATGCATCGAAACAACTCCTGGAGAGAAACGATTCTGTCTGTACTTAGAAATGTTTGATGAATCTTCAACAACGATAGCCCTGGCTCTGAAACCGCAGACGACACGTTTGAGAAGAAATCAAAATAAAGATTTGGATATCCTGCGGCGAAACCTGGCACCGGTCAAAAAAAAGGCAGTCTCGGCGACGGATTAAGCAGTCAGCGTCTGCAAGAATCCAGTGTCGTGGACAGCCTTGGTTTTTCGCAGGCCGAAAACACTGATTTCCGGGCAGATCTTCCTCCCACCACTTTAGCCCGGGCAATACCTGTGCCAGAACTACAAAGGCTGAGTGCAATAAAGGCATATATCCGAGGCAGGCTTGTCAGTTGACAAGCACTCTCGCGAAATTGTTCGTTGTGCCGGACTCCTGCGATGCGCCATCATCAGTATCGCTGCGATCAGTGCGATTTCGAATGCCTCCAGCCTATGGCCTCCAGCTTATGACACCTCTGGTCTTACGCCTGCAGACCCTGTAACGGTTCTTGCTTACCGAACCATTCGACATAACAGAAGAACGTCTCAAGAACCACACGCGATCCGTCAGCAAGTATGCCCTCGGCTTGTGCAAGCGACTCCAGTTCCAACTCCTTGATCATTTCCGAGGGCAAAACCAAATGACCATCAAATGCTGTGTCAATCCAAACAAGCACTTGGGTATAAAGTGCGCCTTGAGAATTCGCAATGTGAATTGCCACCAGTGCTTTACCGGCCTCATCAACGTGTCCGTTCATCGCGATGTCGATCCAATATGAAATGCTGCGTCGTGCCCGACTCGAATGACGAACGGTTTTTGATCCGGGTGTGCAGCCTTTGCAGCCAAAGCGACTCCTAAAAACGAATCGCTGAAAAAGTAGTCTTTTGAATGTGGGTGAATTGCCACAAAATGACCATACTTACTGTTCTCCAACTGATGCTTCAGTTCTGAGTCGTAGAAAGTTTTTACGATGCTGGCAATAGACATTGGAGTCCTCCTCATGAAAGCAGACCGCTGTGCTTGCGTATTCCAAAAGTTTCTCGGGCAATACTCAATTCCAGTGTTCCGTCGCTTCTCGCTGATGCGCGGGCATAACTAATAAACTAGGCATGTTTTGACTTCGCGGGCGCGTGAAAACATTTCAGGGCGGGTTGCACCGTTTGCTTTTACTCAGCAAGCCCAGGGCTAACAACCTCAGCTACTCCGCAGCCGATCACATCGTCCTGTGACCTACCACCAATTGTTGGTTGCCCCCAACGTTTCCTGATTACGCTGCTTCCAGTTGACTTGAGGAACATTTCAAGAGATTGTATGCCGTTAAGGCGAGCGGCAGGAGAGGATTTACCAGTCGAAAGTAGCAGGCACACTCTGGGGTGCGCGACAAATAGCAATCTGCCCAAAACAATTTTAGGTGAGTTCTATTCCGGAAGGGGGGCGCATCGTTTGACCCGACTCGGAGAGGAGGCTTTCTCACGGCTGCACTTTGTGCAGCCGTCCTCCTCTCCGAGTCGGGTCAAACGAAGTCTTCCGCTGACAACAAAATCCTCCTCTGAAAAACCTCCGAATTTCCTCGAAACTGCTATTTGTCGCGCACCTCAGGCACACTCCGTGTGCCGTAGCCACGCGCGGACGGCACACGGAGTGTGCCTGCTACTTTGGTACCTTACTTAATTCACTCACCGTCTGGCCACAGGTCGCTGCAGTTAGTGAGGAGCGTGCATTATGCTGAATTTCGATTGGCGTACACAGAAAAACTGTACCGGTATTGCGCGTCGGGCAATGCTGCAAGTGGGGGCGTTTGGCTTTGGTGGCTGGGGACTGGCGGATCTGCTCAGAGCGGAAGCGGCTGCGTTGAATGGTGGATCGTCGAAGTCGATCATCAATATTCATCTTGATGGTGGTCCGCCGCATCTGGATACCATTGATCCCAAGCCCGAAGCGCCGGTTGAAATTCGTGGTGAGTTCGATTCGATTGAGACCAAACTTCCGGGACTCCGCATTTCTGAACTGATGCCGAAAGTTGCCAGTATTGCGGATCGGTTTGTGTTTATTCGATCGCTCGTTGGTTCTGCGGGAGCCCACGATGCGTTCCAGTGCCAAAGCGGTTACTCGGCCAATGACCTGAAGGCGATCGGCGGACGTCCGGCGGTTGGCTCTGTGCTGTCGAAACTGATGGGGTCCAGTGCCGATGCCGCTCCGACTTTTATTGATTTGATGCAGGGACGACCGCTCGTTCGCAAGAGCGCTCGTCCGGGATTCCTTGGTCCCGCATGTCAGCCGTTTCGGCCAGATATCTCTCACATGTTCCAGCGCGTACTGGAAGCCGGCATGCAGGGTGAACTCGCCCGGTTGGGAAAAGACCACAGCGTCAGTCTTGCACTGAATCCACTGCTGTCGCCAAAGCGAGTTCAGGATCGTACGACACTTCTGACCAGCCTTGACCGGTTGCGGCACGACGCAGATTCCTCAGGCATGATGGAAGCAATGGACCGATTCAGTCAGCAGGCGGTCGGCATCCTGATGTCTGGTAAGCTTGCTCGGGCGCTGGATCTGAATTCCGAAGATCCTGCGATGCTGCAACGATACACAGCTGGATCATCCGAAACAGGGCGTCAGTCAACGACCAGCGAAGGACCGGAATCCGTTCGCAAATTTCTGCTTGCCCGGCGACTGATTGAGGCCGGGGCTCGCTGCGTCAGCGTTTCAATCAGTGACTTCGATACACACTCAGACAATTTTCCCCGCATGAGGAATCTGATGCCGATCGTCGATCACGGACTGCATGCGCTGGTGACGGATCTGGAAGAACGAGGAATGCTGGACGATGTGTCGATCGTCGTGTGGGGTGAATTCGGACGGACTCCTCGAATCGATCCAAAGACCGGAGGTCGACATCACTGGCCTCGCGTCGGCCCGGCTTTAATGGCTGGGGGCGGAATTCGGGCGGGGCAGGTTATCGGTTCCACCAATCGTTTGGGTGACGATGTTGCATCGCGGCCCGTTCACTACAAAGATATATTCGCGACGCTCTACCACAATCTGGGAATCGATGCGCGGACTGTGACGGTGACCGATCCGCAGGGACGGCCTCAGTTCCTGCTGGACGAAGGCACGGTGATGCGAGAGTTAGTATGAAACTCAACACGTTTTGCTTAGTCCATAATTGAACTCTTGAAGAGTTGGTGCTACCCGCCTTTCAAGGTCCAACCTCGGGGCAAGTGTCGCGAAAATCAGTAAGCAATGCCATGAAACAGATACTCGTCATTTTCTTCATTCTGCTGCATTCCACCGGCGGCGTTATCGGTCAGGATGCGGATGCTGCCAAGGTTGAGCTTGGTTCCAGGACAGCAAAAGGCGGTTTCCAGAACGAAGACGAAATTCGCGACAAGTTCAATGTCTGGAAGTCTGACAGCGATGCCAGGGCGTGGCTGGAGGCGATGAATTATGAAATCGCTGATATCGTCAGCGTCACTGCTGCGAAGCCACACGGCGAAAAAGCCGACGTTGAAGTCACGGTGAAAACGAATTCCGTCGCACGAATCGAAAAGATCTCGATCAAGCTCGTCAGCAGTGCAAACGGATTCAATCAGATCGACAAACGCTGGCTGGCGACGTACGCAAAAATGTGGAACATGCCGCCGGAAGTTATTGAGGCGTTAAAACTATACGTTGGAGAAACGCCCCCACGAAAAAACAGCCGCGACAGCAAGCGAATGTATCTGAACGAAATGGATGCAAAGACTCAAACGGCAGTGGTCGATTTCTTCGCGGCGAAGAAAGAAGCAATCGTGTCGGACTTGTTGTCCGGTGATGGTGAACACGCTGCAAGTTGGCTCATGGTGACATTCAGGGCCACCGACAAGCCTAAGTGGGCGATTCGATCATCAGCCGCCGCGATCAAACATTTCGCCGCTGGAGACGTTCAGATCACAAAAGCCGGCAATCTAAAAATCGGTCGCATCACAATGCAGCGCAAAGGCGGCGATAACGGTCGCGAGACCGCTAAGATGCTGCAGTTCAAAATGAATCCTGTCGAGTTGTTTGAGGCACCTGGATCAGTGCAACCGTAGTCGTCGGGTGCGCGAAGCAACGCGCAACGTACCAAGGTTTTCCTCTAGTGACAGCCAATCAATCGGTCGCTGTTTTGAATCGATATTGCTTTGAAGTGTGCTGGCATCAACTCGGTCGCGATCGGACTCGGTGTTGCAGGTCGGTCAGGAGTGTCTGAAGATCGGCAAAGGATTGGCCAGACAATTCCGGTGTTGTCGCGAAGGGATCGCCAAGAACCTGCTGAAGAGCTTGAATCCAGCCGATGACTGCTCCTTCTTCGAGACCTTCTTCACGTCCTACTTCACGTCCTACTTCCATGGCTTCCTGCCTAGCGCTGGCCAGAATCCATTCGTAATCGCGTTCGGCTCTTTCTCGTTGATCGTACATGGCCTTGTCCTTTGTCTTCGAAGAAATCTTTTCAAAACTCCCTATTGCCTGCTGAAATTCCATTTCCGGAAACCAGCGTCGAAGTTCATCGGCGGGATGTTTGTGAGCGTTCAGAATCAGCCAGCACCAGCGTTCCAGCGGGCTGGCTTGGGCGAGACTTGTTTCGTCCACGTTGTACTTTGATAATTCTACCGTGTGAACCTCGATTGCTCTATCCAATTTTCGTCCACTTTTCAAATCGGCCATCTGAAACCGGTGATGGGCCTGAGGCGTGTCGGGAAACAGCGTATTTGTCAGCAGGCAGATGGAAATCGCCGAGTTCAATTTTGCATAGCTGTCACCTTGTGACATTTGACCAAGGTACATTCCGCAGACATAGTAGACCAGACGTTCCATCAATCGCGGATGGATCGAAACCTGCATTTCGATGTTGTAAATGCGTCCCGTCGTATCCATCGCCCGGACATCCAGCACAACCGACTTGTCACTTTCGAATTCTTTGTAACTGAACGGATTCAGAATTATCACTTCCGTGATCGGACTTGCGGGCTCCAGAATCGCATTCAATAGCCCAATGAGGGCGATTGAGTTCTCTGGACTGCCGAATGTTTTCTTGAATACAAAATCGATATAGGCTTTGATTCCAAGTGGCATGATGCTTCAACTCCGATCCTGGTCAGCAATTTGGTTTTGGCAAGTCCCGATTGTAGGCAATAATTCGGATGCAACAAACTGTTCAAACTGCGGACGCGTTACGGGTTCTCGTTCGACGTCGGTAGATCCAAACGACAAGCACCACAAAACATCCCGCACTTAATGGGACGACAGTGTACGTGAACAATTCGATTCTCCGGTGAAGAGCGATCTGCTGAGTGAGTCCCGACTTCTCGGCCGCTTCAAACGACATACTCTCATGAATGGACAAGTTTGGACGCGTCTCACGAATCTTCGCGATTGAATCGGGAGAGAGTGCGCTGTCAATAAGAGTCAGATACTTGATGTTGCTCAACTGCAGAAGGTACGGGAGTGATTCCTCCGTGGTTCCAGCGAGAGAAATCGCGGCAATTTGTTTCAGATTATGCAGACGATTGAGTTGATCATTGTTGGCGTCTTTGAGTCCCAGTTCTCGCAGTCTGGGCATCACATTTAGATGAGCAATGGTCGCACTGGTGAAGACTTTGCCGTCAAGATTCACACTCTTCAGCCGTGGATGATCGACCAGATGCGATATCCCTTCTTCCGTCACGTCGGTGTCAGTCAAGTCGATGTGATACAGGGCAGGCATTTCACGAATCGCAGGCATCGAATGATCCGTAATGGATGTCCCGGCAAGGTCCAGATACGACAGGCTCTTCATTCCAGCGAGGCTCGTCAACGCATTATCCGTGATCCCGGTTCTGCGACAGCAGAGAAAATCCACGGGAACGTGCGTCATGGCCTCCGCATTTCGTTGCACCCAACTGTCGGTCAAATCACTTTTATAGAAGTTGATGTCAATGGAGTGACGTTCTATTCCTTTCGCTTTGTTCACCATAGCCTGAATGACGCTGTCCCAAAATCCTCCGACACCGCCTGACCGAAAGTCCAGATTCCGATTCTCATAGACTCCGCCGATCGCCTCGACTTCTCTCTGCAGAGGGTCCGTTCGGCGAATCAGAAACCAACCTGTCATGCCGATCAGCACGGCGCAGGACGTCAATAGGACGACCCGGTGTCGAGTGATCCATTTTCGTGAACCCGGCAGTTTATTTTCCATCAGGTCGTTTCTCCAGCCAGAGACGATAGAGTGTCGATCGGAATTGCGTGAAGTTCGTTGCTGCAATCGTTGCAGAAACCTCCGGTCGTCACAATTCTATATCATTGGCCGGTTCGAATCCATGTTTCAGTAACGGCAGTTCCATCCCAGAATGTCGGAGGTCACGACGATCAGAGTCGGATCAGTGCGAGGCACGGTTAGAAAAATCAGTCGCACGGTCGCCTGTTAGAATGTAGATCGATAACATGCCGAACCTCCCGAACCGGAGCTGAAACAATTTTCATCACAATTCAGACGGAGCGACATGATGGCAACGCAGGTCAAGAAATCCAAAGATCTCACGCTGAAAGACAAACTTTCACGTATGACGTTTACACAGGCGTGTGATTTGCTTGGCGGGCCGGTCGAAGGCAAGAAGTTGCTGTATGCGGGCGGGAAGCTCGGGATCGCAGAATGGGACGAACAGATTTACCTCGGCGGCGATCTGTTTCGATTATCGCTGCCGAGCGAAGACGTCATTGTCACCATCACGTTGCGTCAGGACAAAGTCAAACGGCTGCTGCTCAACTGCGACAAATGCGATGCGCCGTGTGAACATCTTGGTGCGGCGCTGTCAGTGATTCTGGAATCCAAATCAGCGCTCGGTCTGGCGAAGCCGCCGGTGGAACGCGAAGCCGTGGAATCCCTCAGCGAGGAACAACTCATCGAGCGCGCGTGGAGCGAAAGGCTGCAGCGAGCGAAGGAAGAAAAGTTCGTCGTCGAAGGTACCAATAAGGTGAGTAAGACACCGTGGCAGGACTATGTGGTCACCAGCCGGCTCAGCGGGAAAACATATCGCGTTGCACTGCGCGGGACGGAGCCGGGTGATTCGTTCTGCTCTTGTCCGGATTATCGCAGCAATACGCTGGGAACCTGCAAGCATATACTTCACACGCTGATGAAAATCCGTCGCCGCTTTGAACCGGCGGCATTTAAGAGGAAGCCGAAGCAGAAGGAAACCAGTGTCTATCTGAAATACGGCATTGATCTCGCTCTGCGACTTGGTACGCCCGATCGTCCCAGCGAATCGACCGCGAAGATCATCGGGCCAATTCGAGATATCGATATTTCTGACGTCAACGACCTTGTGCGTCGCATCGACAAGCTGGAAGGACTTGGTGAACCGGTTGTCGTTTATCCTGACGCCGAAGAATTCATTCAGCAGCATCTGCATCGGCAACGGATTCAGAATCTCGTGCAGGAGATCCGCAAGGACCCGAAAAAGCACACGCTGCGAACAACGCTGCTCAAGGCCGAATTGCTGCCGTATCAGATGGACGGCATTGCCTTCGCTGCCGGGGCAGGGCGAGCTATCCTGGCGGATGACATGGGTCTCGGCAAGACGATCCAGGGCGTGGGTGTTGCAGAACTTCTGGCGCGGGAAGCGGGGATTTCGCGAGTCCTCGTGATTTGTCCGACGTCGCTGAAATCGCAGTGGCGGAATGAGATCAACAAGTTCTCAGATCGCACTTCGCAGCTTATTATGGGAACCGCTGCGGATCGTGCCGCTCAATACCAGAACGATGAATTTTTCACCATCTGCAACTACGAACAAGTACTCCGCGACATGATGCCGATCGAATCGGCTCGTTGGGATCTGATCATCCTCGACGAAGGGCAGCGGATCAAAAACTGGGAAGCTCAGACCACTCGAGTCGTGAAGAGTCTAAAGTCTCAGTTCGCGTTGGTGCTGTCCGGCACGCCGCTGGAAAATCGTCTTGATGAATTGTATTCGGTGGTTCAATTTGTCGATGGCCGGCATCTCGGGCCAGGTTTCCGATTTTTCAATCAGTACCGTATCACGGACGATAAGGGTTACGTGCTGGGCTACAAGAACCTGAACGAACTGCGCACACAGCTCAGGCCGATTCTGCTCCGTCGCACACGTGACATGGTGATGAAAGATCTGCCGCCGCGTAATACACAGATTATTCATATTCCGCCGACAGAAGAACAACGACTTATACACCTTGCGAATGCACGCATCATCGCGTCAATCACTCGCAAGGCGTTCATCAGTGAAATGGATCTGCTCAAACTGCGGCAGGCCATGATGATGTGCCGCATGGTGGCTGACAGCACGTATCTCGTCGATAAGCAGGGACCCGGATATTCGACGAAGCTGCAGACTCTGGATGAATTGTTCGAGCAGCTTTTCGTCGAAGGTGATCATAAGGCAGTGATATTCTCCGAATGGACTCGGATGCTGGATCTGATCGAGCCGCTGCTGAAGAAACGCAAGGTTCCGTTCGTGCGGTTGGAAGGCAAAGTGCCGCAGAACAAACGGCAGCAGATCGTCAACGAATTCCAGAACAATCCAAAGTGCAAAGTCTTCCTGTCAACCAATGCCGGAAGCACGGGACTCAATCTTCAGGCTGCCGACACCGTCGTCAACGTCGATCTGCCGTGGAATCCGGCGGTGCTCGAACAACGCATTGCTCGAGCGCATCGTATGGGTCAGAAGCGACCGGTGAATGTCTATATTCTGGTGACCGAAGATACGCTTGAGGAACAACTGCTGACGACGATCGGTCAGAAGAAAGAGCTGGCAATGGCGGCTCTGGACTACGATTCTGACATCAGCTCAGTGGATCTGCAAAGCGGCATGGATCAGCTCAAGGCAAAGCTTGAAATCCTGCTCGGCGCGCTGCCGGAAGGACATTTGGATGAAAGCCTGAAGCGCGAGAAGGAAGCGGAAGCGACGCGCATGATCGTCCGCCGTGAGAAAATGGCCGACGCCGGTGGCCAACTGCTCACAGCCGCATTCGGCTTCCTCTCACAGATGCTCCCCGATGCCGGTGTCGCGCCGCCAACAGAGACCGTGACTCAACTGCGCCAACAGCTCACCGAAGCCGCCGAGACCGACGACAAAGGCCAGAAGTCGCTGAAGATTAATCTACCGTCAGAAGAGGCACTCACTCAATTCGCCGAAGCGCTGGCCAGGCTGCTGGCAATGAAGCCGTCGTCATAAATCGTGGGCTTCGTGGTGTATTCTGCGATTTGAGCTACTAACCACGGAGGGCACGGAGAACACGAAGAAGTCACTGACATAATCCACAACGTCAACAACTCGCCGGCTGTTGACTGCGTCACTACGAAAGAAACTCAAATGAAATCCTACGACAAAGCTGTCAATGCCTCATTCACCGCTTCACTCATTCTGGCCATCTTAACCTGCTCAGCGAATTCATCATCCGCTGACGAAAAACTGCCGGAGGGTGTGGTCTTTGAGAAGGGAGTCGAGTATTCGAATCCGGATGACCAGCACTTGCAGTTAAATATGGCGAGACCAACTGTCGGAAAAGGACCATTTCCTGCGGTCCTGTGTATTCACGGCGGCGGTTTTCGAGCGGGGAAACGGGAAGGTTTTGATGGCCTGTGTGTGACGTTGGCTCAACATGGTTATGTTGCCGTGACAGTATCGTATCGTCTGGCACCGAAGTATCAGTTTCCGGCAGCGGTGCACGATGTCAAAGCAGCGGTGCGATGGATGCGAGCCAATGCGGAGAAGTACAACATTGATCCGGATCGAATCGGAACGACTGGTGGTTCTGCCGGTGGCCATCTTGCGCAGTTTCTTGCCGTCACAAGTGATGTCGATAAGTTCGAAGGTGACGGCGGCAACGCTGAGTTTTCCAGCGGCGTGAAGTGCGTCGTCAATTTCTACGGCCCGAGCGACTTCACAAAATCGTATGACGCCAGTGTTGATGCGTCGGAAGTTCTGCCATTGTTTCTTGGAGGCAATCTGGAACAGCAGCGGCATCGCCATATTGAGGCCAGTCCGCTGTACTGGGTGACGCCGAATGCCGCTCCCACATTGTGTATTCACGGAACGAATGACAAGTATGTCGCGCATGAACAAGCCGTTTGGCTGATCGATCGACTGCAGGCCTGCGACGTTGAGGCAACTTTAATGACAATTGACGGCGGAGATCATGGCTTTGGTGGATCTCCAAAGGACGTCAAGGAAAAGATCGAAGACGCCCGAATTGAATTCTTTGATCAGCATCTGAAGAATTAATTTTGCAGAATCACCCGGATAGTACGGCTGTTCACGGATCACCAGGACAAAGAAGCCAGGCTCACTTATGTTGACCGTTTTTCATACCGCAGACTGGCATCTGGGGCAGTCGTTTTGTGGGTATGACCGTGACTACGAACATTGCTGCTTTTTGAATTGGCTGCTGGAAGAAATGCGGTCGCAAAAGCCGGATGCACTGATTGTCGCCGGAGATGTGTTCGATACGATCAATCCGTCCGCCGTGGCGCAAAAACGGCTGTATAACTTTCTGGCCAAATCGCATGCGTCGTTGCCGAATCTGCAGATCGTGCTGACGGCGGGTAACCACGACGCAGGGGCAAGACTGGAGGCACCGGCAGGATTGCTGGATTCGCTGAATATCACAGTCGTTGGTACGGTTCGGCACGATGATGCAGGCAATATTGATCCGGAAAAATTCCTGGTGCCGCTGAAAGATACAGCCGGACAGGTGCAGGCCATCGCGATGGCCGTACCGTTTCTGCGTCCATCGGATGTGCCGTTCGTCAACAATGCTGCAGATCCGTATCTGGATGGCGTGCGGGAACTCTATCGTCGCACCACGGTCGCAGCTCTTGAGTTAAGGGCGAAGCGAAATCAAAATGCGGCACTCATCGCACTCGGCCATTGTCATCTGCACGGCGGTGAGGAATCACGGGACTCGGAACGACGACTGGTAATTGGCGGAGCAGAAGCGATTGGCCCTGAGACATTCGATCCCCAGATTGCCTACGTGGCGCTCGGGCATCTGCATCGAGCTCAGCAATTCGACAGTGGACGAATTCGGTATAGTGGCAGCCCGATTCCGTTGTCGTTTGCGGAAGCGGACTACCGTCATCAGATCGTGAAGCTGACGTTTGAAAGAGCTGAACTGATTTCGGCCGCAGAAGTTGTTATTCCTCGCGCTGCGATGTTGCTGCGAATTCCTGCGAAAGGAGCAGCAAAGATTGACGACGTTCTCGCACTCTTGGCTGAAGTGGAAGTGCAAAATGGATTGCCCTTCGAACAGCATCCATTTATTGAAGTGCGAGTCATCGAAGAGGGGCCTGATCCGTTGCGCAGATATCGGATAGAGCAGGCATTGGAAGGCAAGCCGCTGCGGTTGACACCAATCAAAACGGAAAAACCGGAGAGTACGACAGCGGCGAATGATTCTGCCGAAGCACTCCCTCAGATGGATCTGAAGTCGATCGATCCGGAAGATATTTTTCTGGATGCCTGGCGTGAAAAGTACAACAATGATCCAGACGTTCGGGTGCTGAATGCCTTCCGCGAGATTCTGTTGCAGGAGGTTCGCGGCTGATGAAAATCGAACGAATTACGATTTGTAACATCGCATCTCTGGCTGGAATTCATTCCGTCGATTTTACAAAAGATCCACTCAAAACCGCCGGACTGTTTTCCATCAGCGGCGCGACGGGAGCTGGCAAGAGCACTCTGCTGGACGCACTCTGCCTTGCGTTGTTCGATCAGACTCCGCGATTGAATCAGGTTGGTCGCTTGGCAGAACTTTCAACTGGCGAAAAGCAAAACGACACGCGAATGCTGCTGCGTCGTAACACCGCCTATGGATTTGCGGAAGTCGCGTTCGTCGGCGTTGATCAGCAGCAGTGGACGGCTCGCTGGAGTGTTCGTCGTGGTCACAACAAGTCGGACGGCAAGTTGCAGAATGTTGAAATGGCGCTGTATCGCGGCCACATCGCACCGGGCAGCCAAGGGAGCGTTGAAGAAGGTGGGAAGAAGACTCTGGTCAAAGAAGCTATTGTTGCAAAGATCGGGCTGACTTTTGAACAGTTCACGCGAGCCGTGCTGCTGGCTCAAAACGATTTTGCGACCTTCCTGAAAGCCAACGACAACCAACGTGCGGAAATCCTGCAGGCATTGACCGGGACAGAACGCTTCGAAGCGATCTCTCGCGCCGTTTATGATCGATACTCCAACGAAAAGAAAGAGATCGAAACACTAGAAGCCCAGCTGCAAGGATATCAACCACTGACAGCCGAGGTCCGTGCTGAAAAGGAAGCAGCGGCGGCAACTGCAACAGCTGCAGTCGGCAAACTGGAATTGGAATTCAAACAGCTTGAAGTGTGTACCGAATGGTTCCGGAAACATGCGGAGCGGCAGGCGAATTTGAACACGGCCACGGGCGAACACGCGGCAGCGCAGCAAAGTCGCGACGCGGCGTCGGAGCGTCGAGAGGACTTGCGGCGGACGGAAATTGTCGCTCGCGACGCCCGGACTTTACGTGAAGCGGAACTGCGTGCGTTCAAGGATCTTGAGACCGCGAAAACTGGACTCGAAGCCGCGACAGCGGCGGTTGATTCACAGATTGCGACAGTGCAGGGTGCAACTGAGAAACAAAACACGGCAACGACAGCGTTGACACAGCTTCAGCTTGCGCAACAAACTGCCGCGCCGCTGCTGATTCAAGCCCGCACGCTGGATACGAAGCTGGAATGGTCACGGTCTCGCGTCGAGAAAACTGAAACAGCGCTCAAAGCCCCGACGGCAGCAGTGCGAGACGCGACAACAAAACGCGATGCTGCGGAAGAGAAAAAAAAGGCGATTCAAGTTGAACAACAGTCGCTGCTGACACGCGGTGCACAACTTGCAGTCTTTGAATCGTTCGTGAAGGATCGCGGAACTTGGCTGCTCCGACTTGAAACCGCAATGACAGCGGAAGCCGAAGCGATCGGACATCGGGCGGAATTCGCGAAGCTGGGGGCTCTGTTCCAGAACGAACTTGCAGAACTCGAGGCGAAGAGAGAAGCATGTTCGAAGTTACAAGAACGGGCAGATGCTGCGGCCGAAGAACTGAAAAAGGTGGAATCGGCGGAAGGTGAGTTCGATGCAGAAGACCTCGCGACGCAACATTTGGAATTCGACGCCGTTCATCGAGTGCTCACGACGTTGCAGCAGGAGTTGAATCAATGGCAGAAGTATTGTCTTGATGCGGACACTGTCACAACCGATCTGGCAGGGCTGGAAGCGACGCAACTGCAAGACCTCGCGACGCTAAATCGGCTTCAGGAGATCGAGATTCCAGCAGCGACAGCAGAGGCCAAAGTGGCGCATGATCTGCTGGAAACCATGCGCGCCGCCGTTGACGATCACGCCAAACGGTTGCGACTTTCACTGCAACCCGAACATCCGTGTCCGGTCTGCGGATCTGAGTCTCATCCGTATCGCGATCATGCCCCGGACTACGAAGCGACGGCCATCAACGCGGCCAAAGAGAAATGCAAGGAACTTAATGAGCAGCGTGACTCTCTCAGGAATGAAGAGCAGCGTTTGAGTCTAAGCACGCAAGCGGCATCAGGGATCATCGAAAAGCACCAACAGAGTCGAGCAGCGTTGCAGACGTCAATTGGCGAATTCACGTTTTCGTCCGCTGATCATTCTGATGTGGCAGCAATTCTTGCGTTGGATGAAGACCAGCGTCAAAGTGCAGTTCTTCGGCATCTCGAAGCCAATGAAGGCCAGCGCAATCAGATCGCGGCCAATGAAAAATTGCAGCGTGGGGCAACGAAGCTGACTCAAAAGCGGCGTAAGACGGCCGAGGATGCAGCGGGAAAACTGCGGACACAGCAGCAGTTTGTAAACGACCTGGAAAAACAGCACGGCGTGACCAATACGAAACATGCTACCACAGAATTCACATCGCAGAAATCTGAGGAACGCTGGCGTGATGCAATGGTGGCTCTCAGCGGACTCTTCAGCGAACTGCCGAATGCTTCAGAACATTTCGCTGCCGATCCGCAAAAGTTTCGTGACTCCTTTGCAGAATCGACTCGCACGTTTGCCGATGTTCAACAACAACTGAGTGATGTGTCGGGGAAGCTGAATGAAGTCGCCGCCGTAGCGACTCCGCTGGAAGAAGCCGTGCAGGCTGCGATCGGCGCGCAGTCCGCCAGTCAGAAAGAACATACTGCCGCCACCGGCGAACGTGATCAGCATTTGCGGCTTCGGCGGCAGTTGTTTGATGGTCGAGATGCCGATATTGTTGAACGTGAATTTGCGGAAGAGGTGCGTGTCGCCGACCAGAATGCAAAGGCTGCTGCCACTACGAAGCACGACGCAGAAAAACAGTTGGCTGAGACAAAGACTACCGAGAAACATGCAACAGACAAAGTCGCGCAGGTTTCCGGGGAACTCACAAATGCTCAAACAGCGATGGCGGCGTGGCTGCGATTGTTCAACACATCTTCGGTTCGCATCCTGTCAATGATCGACTTTGATCAAATGCTGGCGCGCGATGCCGCATGGATCGAAACCGAACGTGTGTTCCTGAAACAACTGGACGAACGAGTCACCTCCTCCGAGAGTGCTTCTAAAGTCCATGCAGAGCAATTGCAGCAACACAACGAGCTGCGTACAACGACTGATGAAGAGGCTGTCGTCCTTGCTGCAGTACAGACGAATCAGGACGACTTGGAGGTTGCGAAGGAGTTGCAGGAAGCGTCACTCAATGTTGTTCGGCAAGACAATCAGCATCGTCAGCAGAATGCAGATCTGACACAGCGACTGGCCGATCAGCACAACTTCGCCGAGCCGTGGTTGAAATTGAACGAGTTGATTGGTTCAAAAGAAGGCGACAAGTTTCGTATGATCGCTCAACGCCGCACACTGGATGTGTTGCTCGGCTACGCGAATCATCAGCTGAATCAATTGTCCGCTCGTTATCGTCTGGAACGCATTCCTGAATCGCTGAATCTGATCGTGATCGACTGTGAAATGGGTGAGGAGAAGCGGTCTGTTCATTCACTGTCCGGTGGTGAGTCGTTTTTGGTCTCACTGGCCCTGGCGCTGGGCCTGGCATCGCTGACGTCCAATCGCCTGCGAATTGAATCGTTGTTTATTGATGAAGGATTTGGAAGTCTCGACCCGGAGACGCTGACAATCGCGATGAATGCGTTGACACATCTGGAAGCTCAGGGACGCAAGGTGGGCGTAATTTCACATGTGACGGAAATGACGGATGCGATTCCTGTGCAGATCAAAATCGAAAAACGCCGCAGCGGTGGAGCGTCGCGAATTGTGATTCCAGGTGCTGATCCGGAATGGGTACACCCGACGACGGATTTCGAGGCCGGTGCGAAATCCAACGCCGCGACGAAAACCTCCGCAATAAAAACAGAGGACTCAGAGGAAGTGGCGGTCGTCGCGGCCAAGATCCTTGATATTCTGCAGCGCGAGCAAAAACAAGGGAATCTGAAAGTATCCACCACCGCCTTGCGAAAAGAGATCAGCTGTCGAACTCGACCTTTCGCCGCAGCGCAAATACTGCTGAGTGGAAAAATTACTCTGGATGGTCGAAGTCTGAGATTGGGAGCGAGCGAATGATCTGCCGATCCGACACATGATAGACGCGCATGGAATAGCCAATGAGATCATCGGGCTTGCGTCCGAGAAATTCATGAAACGGGTCGTGAGGATCAACCAAACGTGTGAGCCCGATGATGTACCAGCCGGGAGCGAAATCACTGGACAAGGACTTGCCGTCAGCGGATCGCTTTGTTTTCAGTGGCGGGGATTGCGCATCGATCCCCATTTGCTGCGGCGACACGTAACCAGTTTGCAGAATGTGCAGAGGCCTGGCGTCTGGATGCTGCTCGACCCATTCCTTCACCAGAATCATATCCTGGCCCCAGTCGATGTTGCTGTAATCAAGATGCTTCCAACCGTTGATGGGGCCGCCAGCGAGTTCATTGAAATACGACAGGCTGTGAGGATAGACGCTGAGACTGCTGCTGATCATCCACGCGACGCAGATGATTGGAATGGCTCGCACTGGAAGAAAACGTGATTCCAGCAAGAGCGCAGTACGACTCGCGAAGATGAACAAAAACGGAAACGCTGGCAGCACATATCGCAGGTGATGATTGAACCCCGTTTGTGAACTCACCAGCCACAGGATGCTAATCGCCGGAGCCAGCAGGTAGACCGTTTCAAATAAAGTAGAGACAATTGGCGAGCGGGATGCGTCAGCTTCCCGGTACATTGCTTCCCGCTCGTTTTCCATTGCCGATTTGCTCGATCCACCCACCGATCGCCTGACACCATACGGCTCACCTTCGTTCGCGTTCTTTCCCGCAGTACTTCCTCCGTGAACTCTGTGCCCTCTGCGGTAAAAAACAACCTGTCCTAAGGCAATCCCAATCAACATCAGCGTCCCCACCGGCATTTTCACCAGCATCGCGTATAAATAATAATACCACCAACCGCCATGCCGCTTGACGCCACGCAAATACGACGGATACCCCTCCTCATACTCGTACTTGATATGATCAATGCCCTGCAGGAAATTGCGCGGCACCGGCATTGGAATTTGCCCCAGCAGAGTCCCTCGAAATCGGTTGGCCCCATCGGGAAGATAGTTGCCGGGCTCACGCCCCGAGAGTGACTGGCTAAAGAACTGAAAATCTCCAAGCCGTTGAAAACTGTCTTCAAACAGATAGCCGCTGTTGAGTACCCAAAATGCGACCGTCATGATCAGGACGATATGCCCCAAATCATCTCGCCAGCGTCGCGTAAAACCCGTGAGCCGCAAGGCGCTAGCCGCGGGTGAATCACTGACGCTTCCGGTGAAACACCGGCGGCTAACGCCTTGCCGCTCATTGACACGGACAGTCTCAAAAACCAATCGTTTCACCAGCCAGCACAGCGGCCACAGTCCCAGCAGAAACAACCACGTGAACTTCGTCAGCAACGTCAATCCCAGCATCAACCCGGCGAACGCCGCCCAGCCGATCGTACGATGAGCCAGCCACTTTCGAAACACGTAACATGCCGTCACGCCAATCGCCGTCGCGCCCGCATCTGGTGTGATCAATGATCCGTGCGCAAGGATGTTTGGGCTGAAACACCACAAGCACAAAGCCGTCAGTCCTGCCGCATGTCCAGACAACTCACGAGCCCACAGAAAACACGTCACCGCCCCCAGTAGACTGAACGGAATACAAGCCCAGCGAGCGATCGTGAAATGCCGCAGAAACGAATCAGGATGAGCCGTGATCCAGCGACTTCCGATCATAAATTCCGAGCGATTTTTTGGCAGAATCTGGTATCCAGCGAAGGCGATCGACATATCCGTCAGATGCAGCGGCAACGTAGCCACGGTTCGTACCAACGGAGGATTGACGTTATAGAGATCAAACCGCTGCAGCTTCCAGTGACTCAGCCCTGCTGGCATGTGTCCCAGTTCATCCACCACCGGCGAATGCCGAATCGCCGACCATGCCAGCAGGATCGTGTGTAGCAGTAACACGAAAATCACGGCAACTTTTTCTGACCACTTCATAGCACGCGATTCTCTATACGAATGTCATTCTCCGAGTCACAAAGCAGCAGCATTCACTACTTGTTGTTTGATGTCTACTAAAATTGCACATCAATTGCCATTCGGTTTGTGTTACCACTTACCTCGCGCAACGGCCGCCATTGCCGAGCGGCACGTTTTCAGATTCTCAGTAATCGAGGCCACCCTGGAGTAGACACTACACACTACACACTACACACTACACACTACACACTACACACTACACACCGTGTGCGGTCGTTGGCGGCGCTATGTTTGTCGTTTTTTGTGGGGGGTACTGTCACGAAAATTTTACAGGGTGTGTTTGTTGCGGGAATCTTGTTGCTTGCAACTTGCTGCGTCGTGTGGGGTGATGTGTCTTGCTCTAAATGCAAAACTGAAGTTGGTTACTCAGGCTGCGCAAATCAGGCTTGTCAAAATGCCGAAGGGCTTTGCTTTACTGGAGTAGCAATTGATCCAGAGACAGGGGAGGAGGTGAATACTTTTGTGGGGACGTCCAGTTTTGAGCTTGTGCATGTGGCTGATCCGAAATTCTGTACCGCTGAAAATTCTAGTGTTGGTGCTAGTGGTACTGATTGCAAGGGGACCACCGCTTATGTCTGCTATCGGAAGCTTAATTACAGTGGGCTGTGTGCGAATCGGGGCGGAACCTGTGAGGAGTTTACAACACAACTCGGGTGCTCTGTGTCCGATCCGCATCATAACTGTCTTGTGATTCCGCAATGAAATCCGTTATGTTCATTTTCGATTGCATCTTGGGGCTTGATGTTTGAATTCTTCGCTTTGGGTGTTTTGCGATGGAATTTGTTTTCAATATCACTTGGTTTGTGGTCGGCTGCGTTGGTTGGGCAGAAGAATTACCGCCCGATGCTGCAGTTTTCGTGGCTGCGTATTCGGAATGGGTCGATAGAGCTAGTTTTGTCTCGACTTACGCTACTTCAACGTAAGCGTACAGCAGTTCCATAATTGACACATGGTCTACCGTGTCGGGTTTCGAGTATCGAAATCTGAATCGGGGGAGGCCAGTTTGATGAATCGATTGAAGGGTGCAGAGTTATCGGAATTGTGGCGGGCACGAGTGCGGCGGTTCGAA
>Ga0209702_10001441_pt1 | contig 45547 bp, 37 predicted proteins | sample FRY01_FD_187210 | JGI IMG/M metagenome (GOLD analysis project Ga0209702, IMG submission 187210) | Freshwater microbial communities from Lake Fryxell liftoff mats and glacier meltwater in Antarctica - FRY-01 (SPAdes) (version 2) | ecosystem: Environmental > Aquatic > Freshwater > Ice > Glacier... | reverse complement strand
CCGTTTGCATGCGCCGATCACGCCTTCGAGCGAGTGGACATCATTCGCTGGGCTGTGCGATCGATTGCTCGCACTGGAAAAATCCCTACAATTCCAGTGGTGTATGTTGGAGACGGCGTATGGGATATTCATGCGGCCAAGTCTGGCGGATTCGGGTTTATAGGAATCGGTCACGGTGAGCGCGCGTCGCGACTCGCCGCCGCAGGATGCTCGCTTATTCTGCCGGATTACTGCGATCGGTCACGGTTCGAGCAAGCGCTGATCAGCGCGTCTTCGAACCACTAGGCGCTCAGCGCCGAAGGAGTCTTGAGATGGGTGGAGCAATTTTCGCTGGAGTGGGTCTCGTCGTCGTCATCGTTGTTGGACTCATCATCGCGGTCGGTCTCTATGTGATGAGCATCTACAACGGATTGCAACGACTGCGTGTGTCAACCGAGAGCGCGCTCAGCGGCATTGATGTGCAACTGAAGCGGCGACACGATCTCATTCCAAATCTTGTCAGCACCGTGCAGGGTTACGCTGCGCATGAGAAGGGCACGCTTGACGCGGTGATCAAGGCGCGTGCGTCGGCGATGCAAGCCGGAACAGTCGGTGAGAAATCGGCCGCCGAAGGTCAGTTGTCTGGCGCGCTGGGTCGATTGATGGCCATCGCCGAGGCATATCCAGATCTCAAGGCAAACCAAAACTTCCTGCAATTACAGGGAGAATTGTCGGGTATTGAGAACGCCATCTCGCAGTCACGCGGCAATTACAACGGATCGGCTCAAGGGTTCAACGCCACGCTGGCGCAGTTCCCGACCAACATCATTGGCGGCATGTTCTCGTTCAAGGCGTTTGAATTCTTCAAGGCCGACGAGAGTGACCGAGCCGTACCAGTGGTCAAATTTTGATTCGCACGGTGCGAAAGAAATAAGAGCAGCCACGGATGGCAATTGAACGAATCGTCTCATCGACTGAACAAGCTTCCGATGAGGAAGTCGTTGTTCCGTCGATTCGACCGCGCACACTCGGCGAGTATGTTGGACAAAGTGCGCTGAAGGAACGACTCGACATCGCACTGCGCGCTGCCCGTCAGCGCAAGAAGCCGATGGAACATGTGCTGCTACACGGTCCGCCAGGTCTCGGCAAGACAACACTCGCACATGTCATCGCCAATGAGATGGGTTCGCACGCGAGCGTGACGAGTGGGCCAGCACTGACCAAGGCGGGGGATCTTGTGGGAACACTCACTCGTATGCAGGACCGCGATGTGCTGTTCATCGATGAGATTCATCGATTGCCCGTCGCGGTCGAGGAATACATCTATCCAGCGATGGAGGATTATCGCATCGATTTCACCGTCGATTCTGGGATGCACGCCAAGGTCGTCACGATCAATCTCAAGGCCTTCACGCTGATCGGCGCGACAACGCGGCCAGGATTGCTGACGCAAGCGCTGCGCACGCGCTTTGGAATCACGCATCATCTCGGTTTCTATTCGCAACCAGATTTGCTGGCGATTCTTGCGCGAGCGTGCGGCATTATGGAAATCGGTCGAGTGGGTACGGCGGCGCTGCAGATGATCGCTTCGCGCAGTCGCGGAACGCCGCGCGTTGCACTTCGACTCTTGCGACGGGTGCATGACTTTGCGATTGTGCGCGGTGATGGCAAGGTTGTCGAAGCAACCGTCGACGCGGCACTGCAATTGGAATCGGTCGACGCGCTGGGACTCGATGCGCTCGACCGTAGCTATCTGCGGACGCTCGCGACGGTGTATGAGGGTGGACCGGTCGGCGTCGAGGCGCTTGCCGCAACCATCGGCGAGGATAGTGGCACACTCGAAGATGTCGTCGAACCGTTCCTGTTGCAATCAGGATTCGTGGCACGCACGCGGCAAGGCAGGCGCATCACACGCATGGGTGCGGATCACATCGGCGTGGCATATCGCGGCGACGCAAGCGAACGCAGCGGCGACGAAAGCAAGCGCGGCGAATCTCCTTTGTTTGGCGACTGAGTCGTACGCCCCGCGAGCGTGTCGAACAACTAGTTGCCGCCCGTGCCTGGAATGAGTGATTGGCCTTGCGACAAGGCGTTTGGATCCAATCCAAGTCCGCCGCCACCTGCGCCAGGAATTCGGATGGAGAGCGCGAATGTCGTTTGATCCACAATTTGGTTGTACGACGCGCCAACTGAAAGATAGAAATCGGGGAATGTTCGAGTCAGATTGACCGACGCGGCGCGAAAGTTCGACTCGACCAAGTCATACTGCGGGCTCAATGTGAATGAATATTTCTTGGAGATTTGATACGCCACACCGCCCTGAAGGAATTCGTCGGCGGGATATCCAGCGACATCGAAGTTGTTCACATATCGATACTCAAGATAGAAGCGGACATCGGGCGACTGTTGGATGCTGCCGCCGAGTGTGCCGCGACCGAGGTCGTTGAGCCCGAAACTATTGAGCGAATTGCCGCGGTCTTCCAAGAGATAGACGCCGTTTCCATAGAGTGCGAGCGCGTCGCTGACCTGCAACACGCTGTTGGCGTACATGTGATCGCCCCACTGGGAATATTCGGGGCGCCACGAATAAAAACTCGGCAGCGGCGACTGCGAATATTGCAAGCCATAAGGATCGGTGGCGGGTTGCGTGCTTTGCAGCGAATTGTTTTGATTGTCGATTGCCCCGCCGACCGTCAATGACAGCCAATCAACTGAGCGCCAATTGCCTGGACCACCGCGCATGGTCTGCAGCTTGTTGGTGATTTCCATTTGCGCGACCGCAGCACCCGAAGTGCCTTCGACTTCCTGGTCATAAATCGGCATGTCCAGCACACTGTTGGAATTCCATCCATACCACAGCATTGCACTGGGCTGAATGACATGGTGCAGACGATTGAGATCGAGCATCGCGCTGCGTACGGAATTGTAATTTGCAGAGAATTCCGTTGAAAATCGACTGCCCGCGCCAAGCAGCGTGCGAATATCAGAACTGCTGGTCGAATAGTCTTGAAAATTGTTGAGGATGTATGCCGCAACTTGGCCGTGCGCGAAGGGAACGATTTTCACTGGGCCAGCCGTCAGTGGCATCGCGATTTCTTGGCGGCTGTACAGGCGCGAGCGCATCAGATCGTCATATCCAGCGCTGTTGTATGCGTCGCGAATGTTCTGGCTCGCGGTGAATGCTGGGTTTTCCGAGAATGCACGAGCACTGATGCCCAATGCTGAAGGCGTTCCAGATTGCACTTGCAGACGCATGAGATTGGCAGAGTAATTCTGCGTCCACGAGAGTCGGTCGCCGAAGATTGATTCGCCGTATCGCTGGTAAGCCAATTCCGGAAACTTGTCGACGGAATAAGGCCGTGTTGCAATCATGTATGCATTGCTGAGAAACTCGTTGGGGTTGTATTTCAGCAGCAGCGAAAGCGAATTATTGCCGCTCTGCCAATTGAGAAAACCGCTCGTTTCGAATTCACGGCGCTGCAAGTAATCATTCCAGCGAAAGACCGAGACATAGTTTTCGTCACTAAAAATCGACAGTTGCGTGTCGAGTGTCACATCGGTGGACAGATTGGTTTTCCAGTCCGCTTCCAATCCACCGCGGTATTGATAGGGACTTGTCACGATGCCACCCGATGCGGTCTGCTCTTCGTTCTGAAAGTCGTAGAAGCCCATCGCATTGATGTTGGCCGCCGAACCGAACAGCAACGCGCTGGCTTTCAAACCCAACCCCATCGCATTCTTGGTGTACGCCTCCTGCACGAGCGTCACTTCCGAGAGCGGCTCTGGCTTGTCGACACCCATCAAATCAAAGAGATCCCATTCAGTCTTGATGACTGTCCCCTGATAATTCTGAAAGCCCACATTCAGATACTTCAGCGGAATCTGATTGGGCGATCCAGCGATGTATGGCCAGTAAAAGAAGGGCGTGCCATTGGCCCGCAAGGTCGCATGCGTGCCGGTCATGTATGAGCCACCGCCAGATTCCTCGGGCTGCTGGGTGATAGTCAATTTCTGCACGCCGACTGAAAGATGTGGAGTGAAGAACTCGCTAGTCGAAACACGCGCGTTTTCGGCGGTGAATTCGTCCGCGGCGAGTTGACGCATTTCCGCGGCGCGCGCGTAAGCGAGAATGCCACCGCGCATCGTGGTGCGCATGACGGCATCCATCACGATGGCTTGATTGCGCTCGAGGTCGTAATAGATGCGCCGACCACGCAGTGTGTATTGATAGTCCGTCGCAACCACATCGCCTTCGAGATAAATGCCCACCACATCTTTGGCATCGAGCATTCCAGAATCACCCGTCGTGCTCTCGCCCTTCTTTGGAGCGAGAAAAATCACGGCGCGATCAGCGGACAACTGCAGTTCCTTCACCACACTCGCACCCGGCGGGCTGGCGTAATCCACGCGCACAGAATCGGAGAGCATGACACAGTCGGTCTTGGTTTCCACCGTCGTATCGCGCGCCGAGAAGGAAATTGTTCCAGCTGGTCTGAAGATCGTCGCTTCGTCGACGGCGGCAATGATGGTTCCAGCCGCAGCAACCGGCGCAGGTGGTGGACTTCGAACTGGCTCGCCCACCTTCAGCGGCGGTTCGATGGGCACTTCGGGCGCATCAACTTGTGGTCTCGTTCGCAGCAGTGCACCGCGTGCGACGGATTCCAAATAAGCCTTCAGACGATTGACGCCCTTGGTCATGATCGCATTGGCAGGTGGCGCGTGATTTTCCATCACCGTGACGGACAGTTTGATATCGCCGCGTGTGCTGCCAGTCACCAACAGATCAGATCCGCTGGCGCCGAGTCCCGCGCGACGGGTGGGTTCTCGCGCTTTGGGGAAATGAACCGCGATCTGATTGATGAGCCCATCCGCACTGGGAATGCGATTGATCCAGATGACCGCATCGGTGCTCGAGAAGAAATACCCGCCAAACTTGATGCTCACATCGCCTTCGATTTGCAGTCGCTTGGTGTCATCCACATCCCATGACCAACCGCGCACCGCACTGATGATGATGTCACTGACAACTGGCTCGATCGGCAATACAAATCCACCAAGTGATTGGCCCGTGATGGGAACTGCGCGCAGTTCTTGCGCATTGCTTCGGCAGCAGATGAGCGCGATCACAACGCAGCAGAGAATCATGCAGTCGACGAAGCGAACTTGACAATGCATGGCGCGAACTCGTCGAAGAATTCTCCACGCGATTTGCATCATCTGAGGGCGGATACTACGACGAGTTTCTAGCCTCTGTATGTGATCGGTTGGTCGATTGAACCACCGATTTCCTTGAGGAGTGTCATCGCGCCAAATCCAATGCCCGCGACGGCTAATGCGATGATTCCCCAACCGAATTCCCCCCAAGAAAAAAGCCACGCCGCCGCATAAAGGGATTGCCAGAGCGCACCGTATCGAGCGATCTTTTCCGCTGCAATCATGGGTGATTGGGCGCGCTTGATCTTGCGCACGACGACCAAGATGAATGTGCCGATGGCCAGCAGCGGAAAGATCGGGCCATAGGCGGGAGCGGTTTCTGGCCAGAAGGATCCAGTCGTCTTGGAGATGCCCCAGCCGATGATGACGACGCTGCAGATGAGCCATCCCAACACCAGCATCCAGAATGCTCGGCGCGAAAGAGCTGGACGCTTGGATTGCACGAAGTGCATGATGGTGGCGACCGCCGTCGCGTGGGTCATCGCCAACCATGCGGGCAAGGTGAATGTGAACTGATCATTTGGGATGAGCATGTGCGCAGCATGGAGTATGCCGATCGTTAGGAGACCGACTCCTGGAATGAATTTCGCAGTGCCGTTATAAAAGAGCGTTCCGCCAGCGAGGAGCAAAGTGATGACCAGCGCGCCTTGGCCAAACACAATGACGCCAGCGAGTGCTAAGAGCAATGACGCAAGGGCAACTGTGAACGCTTGCCCGCTGCCAATATCGCCCGATGCGATTGGTCGATGAGGGCTGAAAATTCGGTCGTGCCGTGCGTCGAGCAAATCGTTGAGCGCCGCGGCGAACGAAAAGAGGCCGACGGCGGTGATGGCGGTGCAGATCAGAGCCTGCGTGAGCGGCATCGAAGCGACGGGCATGTAGTGATATTCATCCCGTGTTCTTGACAGGATGACAATGAGCCACAAGTCGGTCACGGCGCCGAATGCCATCGAGAGTCGGGTCAATTCGACGGCAGAAACCACTTTCTTTGATACGCCAAGCACGCTTGCAGGCTACCATTCCGATCCGCATGAAATCGACGGATACAGGTCAGTCATCGTCCTCGCAGCCGATCGATGCGCGTGCAATGCGCATCGGAGTTGTCGAGAGTCTTTATCACCACGAGATCTGTCGCGCGTTGACCGCGGGAGCTGTCGATGCATTCCACGCCGCTGGTGGCGATGCAGGAAATGTGGTGCTTGTCGAGTCGCCGGGTTCATATGAGTTGACAGCGATCGCCTTGGCCTTGGCCGAACGATCGGACATCGACGCGGTTGTTGCGCTTGGATGTGTTCTGACTGGCGAGACCAGCCACGACCGATACATCTGCGATGCGATCGCGCATGGATTGACGAGTATCACGCTTCGCACTGGAAAGCCCGTTGCTTTTGGAATTATCACTTGCATCACAATCGAGCAAGCGCGTGCGCGTGCTGGCGGCAACAAAAGCAACAAGGGCGTCGAAGCGATGCACGCAGCGATCCGTGCGACTCGCACTATTGGTGAGATTCGAGCTGCTGAGATTCGAGCCGCAGAGTCGGCCGTCGCAGGAGCACGCCGATGAGTCACGCACACGAGCAACGATGTTGTGCATTGCAGGCGATGTTTCAATTCGACTTAAGCGGCGTGGCCGATGCGTCGATGCTGCGTCCATCGTTCGAGGCGCGCGCTCGTGAAGCGCGCACAAGCGATCCACTCGAGAGCGAGTGCGACTTCACACTTCCTGCGGTCGCGGCGGGTTTAGAGCTCGCTGAAAAGGCCTGGTCGACGCATGAAGAAGCGGATCAATGCATCACGCTGCTGGCTCCCGAATGGCCGACGCATCGTCAGCCGAGTATTGATCGCAATATTTTGCGGTTGGGATATTGGGAAATGAAGCATGGGTCGATTCCGCCTGCGGTCGCCATCAATGAAGCGGTTGAACTGGCCAAGGAATACAGCACCGAGAAGAGTTCCGGGTTCATCAACGGAGTTCTTGATCGCATCGCGCATCCAGTTGATGTCGAATCGACCGCGATGCCAGTCTCCGATGCTGTGATCGAGCCATCGATCGCCGCTGCAGACGAGTAAGGAGCGCGGCGCGTGCTATTCAAGTCAGCAATCGATGCGGTTCGGCGGGGATTGATGCGCACCGCATCGACGGTTGGTGCTGGATTGCGCAGTCTTTTGCATGGCCGAGCGTTGAGTGATTCAGTGATCGATGAAGTCGAGGCGCAGTTGATATCGGCAGATGTCGGTGTGCGCGCGGCGCGTGAGATCGTCGACTCGTTGCGCGGTGAATTTCGCGCCGGGCGAGTCGCACGCGGCGAGGACGCCCTTGAATTACTTAAGCGACGCATGAAAGAACGGCTCGTGCCGCAAGCGGGCACAACACTTGAGATCGCTGCGACAACATCCAAACCAGCGGTGGTTCTCGTCGTGGGCGTCAACGGCGTCGGTAAGACCACGAGTGTTGCGAAGATCGCGCATTCGATTCGCGCATCGGGTCGGACGGTGTTGCTCGCCGCAGCGGATACTTATCGTGCGGGAGCGGTGGCGCAACTAGCGATTTGGGCGCAACGACTTGGCGTGGACATCATCTGCGGTGCGCCAGGTGGTGATCCAGCGGCTGTGGCCTTTGACGCGGCCGAAGCGGCCGTCACACGAGGTGTTGATGTCTTGCTTGTTGACACAGCGGGTCGCTTGCACAACGAAGAAAATCTCATGCGCCAACTCGTGAAGATTCGAGATGTGATCCGTCGGCGGATTTCCGGAGCGCCCCATGAGACATTGCTCGTGCTCGATGCAACCAGCGGACAGAACGCCGTGGTGCAGGCGATGGCCTTTCGAAAGGCCGTCGATATCACCGGTATTTTTCTAGCCAAGATGGATGGCACGGCGCGCGGAGGAGTTGTGATCGCCATTCACGATGCGCTCGGTGTGCCAGTCAAGTTAATCGGTGTGGGAGAGTCGCCCGAGGATGTACAGCCGTTCGATGCCGATCGATTTGTCGATGCCGTTTTTTCGGTCGATGGGGCTATCATTTCAACATGATCCACCGCAGCCGAGCATTCACGCTGATCGAGCTCCTTGTCGTGCTGGGAATTGTGACTCTGCTTGCGGGGTTGACAATGCCGGCCTTCAAAATGGTTCGCAGCGAGTCGCAGAACGCGGGATGCCTGAGCAATCTTCGGCAGAATTTTATTCCATGGCAGTCGTATCAAGTTGCTAACAAGAACCTGATGCCGATGTGTGATTTTCTGCCGGTTGTGACTCCGGAAGGAATTCAAGGTGGCCTGCCGAATCTTCTGTCGAAGTACATGCCGGTCGACAGCGGCTCTTGGTTGTGTCCTGCGGATGAGGATCCAGAATCGACAAGCACTGGAACGAGTTACACATATCTCCCCGGTCTGATTCGATTCACGCCGCAGGTTCAATTCGAAGTTATGCAGGTGTTGCTTGCCCTGCCAGCGGGAACGAGTCAACGCCAGCGGGAGATCGTTGGGTTGCAGACGGAATCGAAGTTGGTGTTACAGCTCTTTGAGAACGACAACAAAAGTCTCTTCCCGATTTTGTTGGACAGCGCCGATCGACATCCCGGAACGCGTGTGCCGCGCAACGGTGTCTTTTTGGATGGATCGACGCGTGCGTGCAAGGCCGAGGCTGCGGCGGGCGGTTGACTATTACCGAAGGAAAACTATGGCATTCATCGACTTGCATGAACTGAAATACACACTGCGCGAGCGCAGTCAGCAGATCGTCCGCACGGGAATGATTGTGGCGGTACTTTTGCTGCTGAGCGTGGGCGTTTGGTGGTGGGTTGCGGTGCGGTGGCGTCCACCGCCGAACATTTTTGATACTCCAGTTGATGATGTATTGGGTTATCTCGCGCTTGACGATTTCAATGAATTGCCGCTGGACGAACGCATGAAATTTTTGCTCGACTTAAGCAATCGTTTTCGTTCAATGGAATCATCGGATAGTGCCGCAATGGCTGGATTTTTCGCTGGCGTGACTGGGCCAGTTCGCAAGCAGATGACTCAGAATGTGCGCATTCTTGCCCGCGACATTCTGGCGCAGGGAGCGGCTGGTTATTTCGCGGTGCCGCCAAGCGATCAAGGAAAGTACATCGACGATTGGGTGGTGACATGGACCAAGATGGGCGAGAGGATCACAACCGGTAAAGAGAGCGACAAGACCGACAAGGAGCGTCTTGCGGGCATCCGTTCACAATCCGATCGGAACGAAGAGCGGATGAAGGAGCGCGAGGTTCCGAAGTTGGACGAGGATGGTGCGCTTGGATTCATGAGCATTTGGCAGAAGGAAGTCGAAGTGACCGCGTCGCCGAAGCAGCAAGGTCAGATATCGGGCTTCCTGCAGAATGTTCGCAAGCGCTACTCCAATGCATTCTGATTCGCCGGCGGCGCGCGGCGCTGTGTTGCCAGTCAACAACTTCGCGCACGAGATCGTCGAGCGCATTTCGCGCGACCGCCGTTTGGTGCTTGTCGCGGAGACGGGTTCGGGAAAGACCACGCAAGTGCCGCAAATCCTGCTGAAAAACGGCGCGGCGGGGGATGGGAAAATCGTGGTGCTTCAGCCGAGGCGATTGGCCGCGCGAGCCGTCGCGCGCAGAGTGGCGTTTGAATTGGGAGAGCGGGAAGGTGGCATCGTGGGATACCGCACGCGCTATGAACGAGTTGAAAGTGCACAGACGAAGATTCTCTTCATGACCGATGGTCTTTTTGTTCGCTTGGCGCAGGGCACCTCAGAATTGAATGGGATCAGCACGGTCGTGCTGGATGAATTTCATGAGCGCGGCATCTCGAGTGATATCGCGGCGGGAATGGTGCGGCGATTGCAGGCTGGTCGCCGACGCGATCTGCGTTTGGCGATCATGAGTGCGACACTCGATGCGGCGCGACTTGCAGAAGTCTTCGAAGTCACGCCGCTCTCGGTGCCGGGAAGAATGCATCCAGTCGATATTCAGTTCTTGGGCGATAGTCGCAGCGACGATGATGTTGTCGAGCGCGCGGCATCGGCCGTCGTGCATGCGCTGGACAATTGGGATGGAGATGGATTGGTCTTCATGCCAGGTCGACGCGAGATTCAGCGAACGATCGACGCACTGCGCGCTCGGTTGCCGTCTGGTGCGCTGGACATTCTCGCCTTGCATGGTGGTCAATCGCCTGATGAACAAGATCGGGCGCTGAATCCATCCAATCGCCGCAAAATCGTGGTGGCTACAAATGTCGCGGAAACAAGCCTCACAATCCCTGGCGTGCGATTCGTCATCGATAGTGGATTGGCGCGCGTGCATCGCTTCGATCCGCTGCGCGATCTCAACGCGCTCAAACTTGAGCCGATCAGTCAAGCGAGTGCGCGCCAACGAAGTGGTCGTGCAGGTCGCACTGGACCCGGCGTCTGCCTGCGTTTGTGGAGTGAGTCAGCGCACGCACGGCGCAGTGAATTTGATACTCCCGAAGTGCATCGCATTGATCTCTCTGAAGCGCTGCTTGGTCTTGCGATCATCGGCGAAAGCGATGCGAAACTTTTTCCGTGGATCGATGCACCAGATCGAACTGCGCTCGATCGCGCTCGTCGTGTTCTGCTGGCGTGTGGTGCTGTGGACGAACGCGGAGAGTTGACGGCTGATGGTCGCGCGATGGCGCGGATTCCCGCGCATCCAAGGTTGGCGCGTGCGTTGCTCGAGGGCGCGCGGCGAAAGTGCGCCGGGCGTGCGGGACTCTGGGCCGCCATCTTGTCCGAGCGTGATCCATTTGATCGCGAGAGTGCAGAGTCGATGCGCCAACAACTCGAGTCGCATGATCGACCCGGCGACATGATTGCACGCGAGCGAATGTGGAATGCGTGGCGCGGAGGTCGCTCGAATCGAGCGACAATAGACACGGACGCGGCGCGTGAAATCGGTCGCGCCGCGGAACAGCTTGCAACCGCCGCGCGTCGAGCTGCCGATCAATCGAGTGCGGATCGACCAGATGACGAGGGGTGCGACGAAGCGATCGCCGAGGCGTTTTTGCTTGGTTTTCCCGATAGAATCGCATGGAGAATGGATCGCCGTCGACCGCACGCCGCGATGGCGGGGCGGCGCAAGGTCTCGATTGACAAGCGAAGTCTGCACGAGGGCGCTGGTCCACTGCTGGCGTTTGAAGTGAGACAGTCTGGTGGCGGCGACACGGCCGAGACGACACTCTCGATGACGGTAGCGCTTGAGCGCGCGTGGCTTGAAGCAACACTTCCCAATCGTTTTTCAAATCGGACCGAGGAGCGCTGGGAGGCTGCGACACAGTCGGTCGAGGAAGTCGAGGAGCAACTCTTTGACGACACGGTAATTGATCGGACGGCGCGTCCCGCCCGCAATCTCGCCGCTGCCGCAACCGTGATCGCAGCACAGATGATGCAAGAGCAGCTGCGACCCGATGATTGGATCGAGCAGTCCGAGCCATGGATTGAAAGAACTCGGTGGGTCGCGGAAACATTTCCAACTCGCGGGCTCTTGCTGTACAACGACGATGATTTGCGAATCTTGTTTGCCGAGATCGCATCGGGTGCGACGCGCTGGACTCAGATTCGAACTCGACCCAGTCGCGCTGTGATCGTCGATGCGTTGTCGTATGACGATCGAGCGTTCGTTGAGCAGATGGCTCCAGCAGAGATTCGCCTTCCCAGCGGCTTCAAGATGAAGTTGATATATGAGGTCGGTCAGCCACCGCGCGGCGGCGCGAAGATTCAAGATTTCTATGGCGCCGATCAAACCCCTCGAGTGGCAGGCGGGCGCGTTCCAATTCGCCTTGAGATTCTTGGACCAAACCGTCGTCCACTGCAAATCACCTCGGATCTCGCTGGTTTTTGGCGCGGTTTGTATCTCGAGATTCGCCCAGAATTACAGCGTCGTTACCCTCGGCACGAATGGCGATAGAGCGGTGGACCGGCGAGCGACCTTCATCAGTCAAGCCTGCAATCAACGGGTGACGCGAGACGGATTGAATCACTCGAGGTTGTCATTCAAGGTTGTCAATTCCCAGCGATGCGTCTCCCTTGAGATGTCGTCGCGGATGGATGCCTTGACGGATTCCCTCTTCGTCGGCGACGGGAGGATCCGATGCAAACCGTGGAAGCTTCGGCGCCCACAAGCGTCGACCCGCCTGCACATCATGCAAGATGTCGACGGCTTCGCGCACATCATCGGTCACACGGAAAATATCAAAGTCCTCTGGAGAAATGGTGCCGTGTTCCTCTGCAAGCGTTGTGTGCATCCAATCGAGCAGTGGTTTCCAAAATTTCTTGCCAATCAATACAACCGGGAACGGCACAATTTTCAGTGTTTGAATGAGTGTGAGTGATTCGAAGAGTTCGTCCATGGTGCCAAAGCCGCCAGGGAAGATGATGAAGCCGCGGGCATGTTTGACGAACATGACTTTGCGAATAAAAAAGTATCGGAAGGTCAGTTCGATACTTTGATATGGATTTGGTTTCTGTTCAAACGGCAACGAGATGTTCAATCCGATCGATACACCGTTGGCATCGAGCGCGCCCTTGTTGACCGCCTCCATGATGCCGGGTCCTCCGCCAGTGATGACAGCGAAGCCGCGCTCGACGAGCATCTTGCCGCACTCGACGGCTTGGATGTACTCATGTTTCTCTGGACGAGTGCGCGCCGAACCGAAAACAGCCACCGCGGGTCCGATTCGCATGAGCGTGTCGGTGGCGTCGACGAACTCGCTCATGATTCTCAGCGCTCTCCAAGACTCGTGTTGTAAGGCTTCTTTGATGTGTTTGGATTCCATTGCAGAGAGGACTACACTCAACGACCTATGATTAGCAAGCCACTTGGTCGAAATATTGCCCGTTCGTCGCCGTCACCCAAGGGTGGGTCCAAGCTCGCCAAGGCGATAATGAAGGAGTCGAAGGAGAATCCCAAGACTGTTTCTCTGGCAGCGGGCAAGGTCAGATCAAAGATTGCCGTGAAGACGACATCGAATGCGGCGACCAAGCTGGCATCCACGACCGCGTCGAAGCCCGCGCTGAAGATTGCGTCGAAGCCCGCGTCGAAGATTGCGTCGAAGCCCGCGCCGAAGCCCGCGTCGAAGATTGCGTCGAAGCCCGCGCCGAAGGTTGCGTCGAAGATTGCGTCGAAGGTTGTGTCGAAGATGGCGCCCAAGCCTGCGTCGAAGCCTGCGCCCAAGCCCGCGCCGACTGCGACCGAGACCGCCGCTGTCCGACCAGCGAAGATCGACATCAACGGATACCAGGCCGCTCTCAAGTGGCTCGCGGAACGGCCCGACATCGAGCGCATGCGCGTGGTGAAGTATGACGATACGCACTTTCGACTCGATCGCATGCGTGCGCTGCTTGGGGCGATGGGCAATCCACACGAGGCGATCAAGACTGTGCATGTCGCAGGCACAGTTGGCAAGGGATCGACTTGTTCGATGATTGCCCACATGCTGATGGAGTGCGGCTATACCGTTGGGCTCTATACCAGCCCGCATTTTGTCGATGTTCGCGAGCGCATTGCGATCGACAATCGCATGATCAGCAAGCCCGCCTTCGTCGAGATGGCGAAGAAGGTGCAGGCCGCGGCGGCGAAGGCGAAGGTCGAACCAACTTTCTTCGATGCGATGACCGCAATGGCCTTCAAGTATTTCGCCAGCGAAGCAGTGGACATCGCCGTGATCGAAGTGGGGCTCGGTGGTCGATTGGATTCGACCAATGTCATTACACCACTCGTTTCGGTCGTCACCACAATCGACTTTGATCACATGCGCATTCTTGGCGACACACTGCCCAAGATTGCGCGCGAGAAGGCGGGCATCTTCAAGCGTGGCGTTCCCGCGATCATCTTCGATGCGCAACCAGAGGTGAACAAGGTCTTCGTGGAAACCGCAGAACGCGTTGGGGCCGAACTGAAGATTGTCAATAAGGACATCGAGTTTTCCAGTCGTTTTTGCACATCTGCTGAACTTGGGCCACATACGCGTGTGTGCTATTACACCAAGCAATCTCGGATTGAGCACTTGCCCGTGCCGCTGCCCGGTGAGCATCAAGCGACAAACTGTGGACTCGCCCTCGCCGCAATCGATTGCGTGCGCGCCGCGGGTTTCAATTGCCCAGAAAATTTGGTCACCGGTGGATTGGCCAAGACCAAGATGATTGGACGAATGGATCTGATCAGTGACCGACCTCGCGTCCTCGTCGATGGCGCGCATAATCCGGCGAGTCTCAACGCGCTCATGCGCTGCGTTGGTGCGCATGTGCCATACGACAGCATGGTCGCGGTCTTTGGTTGCTGCCAAGACAAGGATATCGGTGAAATGCTTGATCGACTCAATCTTGGAGCAGACAAGGTGATCTTCACGCGAGCGCTGAGCAATCCCCGTGCCGCGGATCCATATGAATTGCAGAAACTCTTTCAAGAGCGCAGTGGCAAGATGAGTCAAGTTGCTCCCAATGTGGGCGAGGCGATTCGGCTGGCACTTCGAGCGACGAGCCAAGACGATCTTGTTTGCATCACAGGTAGTTTCTATGTTGTCGGCGATGCGCTGAAGTATGTCAGTGAGCAGAGTCATTTTTACAGTCGCCGTCCGCAGTCGGCTTGAACGATGATTGATCACCGTGGCTATCCTTCGGGTTTCTCATGGTTGAATCTGAAACACCTCATCGATATGACGCTCGTTGTGCGGGCGAAATCGAGACACGCTGGCAGGCGCAGTGGCTGAACGACAACGCTTTTCGCACGCCAAATCCTGGTGATGCCGCGTTTGATGCGGCACGACCGAAGTATTACATCTTGGACATGTTTCCCTATCCATCGGGAGCGGGATTGCATGTCGGTCATCCGGAGGGATATACGGCGACGGACATTGTGGCGCGTTTCAAGACGATGCGCGGGTTCAATGTGCTGCACCCCATGGGTTGGGATGCATTTGGTTTGCCTGCCGAGCAATACGCAGTGCAGACGGGTGTGCATCCGGCGATCACCACGCGCACGGCGATCAATAGTTTTCGGCGCACATTGCAGCGACTTGGTTTTTGTTACGACTGGTCGCGCGAATTCGAGACGATCGATCCAGATTATTACCGCTGGACACAATCGATTTGGTTGCGTGCATATCACTCGTATTACGATGCAGCGCTTGATCGCGCGCGGCCGATCACAGAGTTGCAATCGCGTCTTGAGCGCGAAGATCGATTGATCTCGGTCGCGGTGTCGAGCGCCGATGGCAGTCGGCAACAAACCGAGCAGAAGTGGTCTGCATGCACGCCGCCCCAGCAACAGGCGCATCTCGACACGCATCGACTGGCGTACTTAGGTGAGCAGACTGTGAATTGGTGTCCAGCGTTGGGCACGGTGCTGGCCAACGAGGAAATCATCGATGGTCGTAGTGAGCGCGGAAGTCATCCAGTTTTTCGGATGCCGTTGCGGCAATGGATGTTCCGCATCACGGCGTATGCGCATCGATTGCTCAGCGACCTCAGTCTGGTCGATTGGCCAGATTCGACGCGTGCCATGCAGACCGCGTGGATCGGCCGCAGTGAAGGCGCAGAAATACGCTTTTCTGTCGATGATTTTGGCGATCTTGCGGTCTTCACGACGCGCCCAGACACGCTCTTTGGTGCGACATACATGGTCGTTGCGCCGGAGCATCCACTGGTGGCGTGGATTCTTTCTCGCCGACGCGATCGTGGCGAACTTGGCGAGTATGTGGCGTGGTCGAAAAATCGCTCTGACATTGATCGTCAAGCGGAGAGCCGAGAGAAGACTGGCGTTGCGCTGGCGGTCTCGGTGCGCAATCCCGCAACGGGTGAGTTGATTCCGGTGTGGACCGCCGACTATGTGCTGATGTCATATGGCACTGGTGCAATCATGGCGGTGCCGGCGCATGATGAACGCGATTTCGCTTTCGCCAAACGATTTGGTCTTGCAATTCGTTGCGTTGTGTCGTCCACCGATGGAAGTGTTTGGACTGGCGAGCATGCAACGAGCGAAGCTGGCATCGCGTGCAATTCAAGCAATGTCCAACTGTCGCTCGATGGGCTTTCGACATCGGCCGCGGCGGCGAAGATGATCTCGTGGTTGGACGCGTCGGGGCTCGGTCGTCGCAGAGTAAATTATCGCTTGCGTGATTGGCTCTTCAGCCGACAGCGATATTGGGGCGAGCCGTTTCCGATTGTTTTCGATGAGCGCGGAATGCATTTCCCCATCAGCCAATCCGCACTGCCAGTGCGATTGCCAGTGCTGGCGGATTACGAACCAGTGCAGAGCGATCATCCTGTGCCGCCACTGGGCAAGGCGAAGGAGTGGGTGCATACGACGGCTGGTGAAGCAGGAGTTGATGCGGCTCTCTTGCCGCCTTCCACGGCAGTGCGCAGAGAGATCAACACCATGCCAGGATGGGCCGGATCTTGCTGGTATTACCTGCGTTATTGCGATTCGAAAAATGCGGCGCGCTTTGTGGGTAAAGAAGCCGAGCGATATTGGATGGGCGACCGCGGCGTCGATCTCTATATCGGTGGATCGGAACACGCGGTGTTGCATCTGCTGTATGCGCGCTTCTGGCACAAGATGCTTTTCGATCTCGGTGAGGTTGGAACGCCCGAGCCTTTCGCAAAGCTCTTCCATCAGGGAATGATCACGAGTTTCGCTTTCGAGCGCGCCGATGGATCGCTCATCGCAACCGATGGAGTGCGCGAGGAGACGGATGGGTGGCATGAGATCGCAACGGGTGAAGCGGTCACGCGGGTCATCGCAAAGATGTCTAAGAGTCTGAAGAATGTGGTGACGGCCGATGAAGTCGTTGAAGAATATGGAGCCGACACACTGCGGCTGTACGAGATGTACATGGGACCGCTGGCTGATTCCAAACCATGGAACACGCGTGATATCGCTGGTGTTTTTCGATTTCTCCAGCGTGTCTGGCGGCTCATGATCGACGAGCGCACTGGAGTTGTGACTGTCGCGCGCCATGCGAATGCGGATATCGAGCGGCGGTTGAACCGAACAATTCATAAGGTTGCGCAGGACATCGAACGACTTGCGATGAACACCGCGATTGCATCACTCATCGAACTGGTCAATCTTGCGACTCGACCGACGGAGATGAAAGATCCAGCTGACGGCGGTCTGACGCTCGATCAAGCGCGGCGATTCTTGTGCGCCGTCGCGCCGTTCGCACCGCACATCGCAGAGGAACTCTGGCACCGCATCGGCGGCACGACCAGCATCAACGCTGCAGCGTGGCCGAGTGTCGATGAAACGCAGTTGGTCGACGATACGATCGAATTACCTGTGCAAATTCAGGGAAAAGTGCGGGCCCGAGTGGTTGTGCCAATCGATGCCAGCGCGCAGCAGATCGAGGCGCTTGTGCTTGTGGATGCAAAGGTGATTGAGATTCTCGCTGGTCGATCACCCAAGAAAGTTATCGTCGTTCCCAAGCGCATGGTCAATCTGCTGGTGTAAACCGCCAAGAATCAGCGCACTGGCGAAGCCGCGATCGAAAGTGTGGATCCGATGAGCACCAGCGCGATGATGACCACGGCGCTGACGAGCAGCTGAATGAGCGCGGCAACCCATCGACTGCGAATGATTGCGCCAGTTTCGCCGTGCGAGCGAAGTGGGTCGATTTGCGGAAGCAGCAGCAGCGCTGGTCCTGGCAGCACGATGACTGCGAGTGAAACTCGACCGATGGTGCGAAGAGTGGCCAGCATGCTCTCGGGCAAGATCATTGCGGCCGCAAAGATCAGCGTTGCAATGGCGATCCACCAAATCACTTGCGCTGCCATGATGTGCGCGCAGACGATATTGGCACCAGTTCGGCGAGCGTTGAGAACTTCGGTGGGCGCTCTTCGATTCCATGTCAGCGGCAGAACCAGAAATCGCATCAACACAACCGAGCCTGCAACGGTCAAGACTGCTGCGATGCAGCGAGCAACCGCGACGGGGTCGCTGGCATATGGGCCAACACCAAGAGTTTTGCCGCCGATGGCGGCGATCAGGTGTCCACCTGTCGTGCCCAGGCGAATCGAAGACATTTCGGACCACGAGAGTCGAACGCTTTCGCTCTCAATATGAATCAGCCCACCGAACCATACAAAGAGCAGCAAGATGCACGACCAAACGAAGATGGTTCGGCCCAATGCGCCATTGGTGGGGCCAGTGGCATCGGGATTCCCCGACCACCAATCGCGCCGTGGCCCCGAGAAGACTGTTGTGGAAAAAAGTGTTGGGCTAGTTGGTTGCGACATCGTCTTTGCCTATTCTTCACGCTAGCGTAGTGCCGATGGCTGAAGAAGATTCCGAGACAGATTCGGTTGGTGGTTGGAAAGTCGAACCGCAGGAGAGCGGCTTTGTTGCATTTTGGCCGCATAAGGACGCGCTGACCGGTGCGGAATTCGCAACGGCCGTCCGCGCTTGGGTCGGTTCGGATGTGCCCATTGAAGCCATCGAGTCGGACGAGGACGCGCTGTGGTCTTTCGCCGTGCAAGTTCCTGGGGTCGATTCGGGTCTGGTCGTTTGGTGCGAGCCGTGCCGTGAATTGGCCGACCGCGACAAGATGCAGGTTGGCGAGGAAGCGTCTCGTTGTCCGTGGGTCATTCGCTTGCAGACGATCTTTTCGGTCGAAGAGCCAGCCGCAGATTATTTTATGAGCATGGGATTGCTCGGCGGCGCGTTGCCCGATGTCGTTGCGATTCTCGATGTTGTCACGGGCGAGGTCTATCCACGCCGCAGAGTTGATCGAGATTTTCTCGCACAAGATGCGGCGCCACTTGAGCGATTGTTGTGGCGGCTTGGACGATACGAGTCGCTTCCAGACGGAGACAGTAATCTTATTCTGCTTGGAACACACGGGCTGGCGCGATGCGGCATTCCCGAATTGGAAATGGCGGAAGTTCCAAGCGAACTTGCCGAGCCAGCGGCTGTCGTGCTGCACACATTGGCGGGATTGCTTTTGGAAAATAGTTTGCCAAATCCTGGAGAAAGTATTGAAATCGGCGATGAATTGACCGTTGTCTTGCAACCGTCGGAAACTGTTTCGCAGTTCATCGCGCCCGCTTCGGCTGGATCTGAGGCGTGGCGCACACAGGCGCGCGCACATGGACTGAGTGAATTCTCTCTGCCGCGCGCCGTCGTTTGTGCCGTGGAAACAGTCGGCCGCTTTCGTCCGCTGTGGGTCTGGCCTCGTGAAATCGTTGAGCGCATTGCAGACGGAAGGGCAGTCCTCTATATGACGCAGCACAGCATTCGATCGTCGGAGCGGCGTGCACGGTCGACATGGGCGACATTCGCCATGGCGTTCGCAAGTTTGACGCGCACTGGCAATTCGCAGTGGCAAGAGATCGCTCACAAAGGCTTCGTGGTGCAGGCGCCCATTTCTCCTTCTGGCGAGGGGCGCGTCGAGCAGTCGTGGTTTGCAGTCGAGAAGATTGATCATGATTCGGTGACCGTGACTGTTCTGGAACGACCGGTCACGCGTCCCGAACTCGATCCTGGAACGCAACTGACAATCTCGACATCCGATGTCACCGACTGGCGCGTGGAAATCGGCGACGAGTTGTTCGAGCCTGATGAAGTGGACGATTTGCTCGCAGCGGTCGATCGTGTGCGCGGACTCAGCGATGATTCTGCGCAGGGCGGTGTGAAATGAGTGTCGACGAAGACGGCTCGCGGCTTGTCACCGTGCATTTAGCGACGAGCGATTTCGAAGCGCAAGCGGTGGCCGCGATCTTGCGCGATCGAGAGATCGATGTCGCGGTTTTCAGCGCTGCGATTCAGGCATTTGGCCTCGATGGCGCCAGCAGTCGCATGCTGGGTGGAATACCAGTGCAGGTTCGTGCTGATGATTTGGAACGGGCGAAGTCCGCGTTGCGTGCGAACAAGTTTCTCGCCGATAGCGTTGACTGGGACCAGGTCGATGTTGGCGAGGAAGACGAAGGGGTAAAGCGACTCGCACAACCGAGTCCCGTGGATGCGTTCGGTCGGTTCATGGTGCGCGGGGGTGCCATCGCATTTGTGATCATTGTGATCGTGAGTGCAGTGACATGGTTGGCGCAGTGCCAACCATGATCGGGCGTCGGCGCTATCACCTGCATTGGTCCGGTGTCGTTTTTATACTTCTCACAGTATTGATCGGCGCGGCGTGTCTTCAACGCCGTGAGAATCTCTTGGTCTGGATCTTCGCGTCGATGCTCGCATGGATTGTTGTATCGGGCTTCGTATCGGGTGGCATGATGATGGCGATCCGCGTGCGGCGCATGGCGCCGCGAAGCGCGCGCGTCGGCGAGTTGATGCGTGTTGGTTACGAAGTCTCGTCAAACTCTCGATTCTGGCCGATCTTTGATCTGAAGATCATCGAACTTGCGCCGGGTCCCTTGAGCGAGGCGTGCGTGAAGCACTGTTCACCTCTCGAAACCGTCGTGGTTGACGGCGGGATGCGTCCGCAGCAACGCGGCCGCTTGGCACTGGAGCGATTTCGATGTCTCAGTGGTTTTCCGCTGGGGCTCATCGTGAAGTCAGTTGAATTCGCGGATAACACAGCGATTCTTGTGCATCCTCGCATTTCGCGGCTGCGCACCGACACGCTGCACCGGCTCTTGGCGGGTCGAGGTGGCGAGGGGCGTCGTGTGCTCGCAGCGCGCAACGGCAGCGATGAATTTCACAGCTTGCGCGATTATCACCCTGGCGATCCGCTGCGCAGCGTGGCGTGGAGGCGAAGCACCACTCTGCGCGGTTTGGTGGTGGTCAATCGATCTGCTCCCGTGCCACGCCGTCTTTCGATCGCGCTTGATCTTCGCAGTGCGAATCCGGCTCATTCCATTCATGATGAGGAGCAGGCGATTGCGATGACTGCAAGTCTCTTGCAACATGCCGAGCAGTCTGGATGGGAAATTTCCCTTGAAGTCTTGGGATTTCATCACCAGCCGATGAGACTGCGCCGTGGCGGACGGCATCTCTTGCACATTCTCGATCTGCTCGCAGAGATCGATCTGCAATCCACGCGATTACAGGATGGCACGCACCAGAGTCGCCGACTGGGTGAAGTTGTGACGATTGTTCCTGGCGGCCAACGCAATCATCGCGATGCAATCGGCGTGACGCTCTGTGCGGATGCCATCGCCGAATTCCTCGAGGTCGTGGCCCATGAATGAGTGGCAATGCGCGCGCCGCCATAATTTGTGGCTTGCAATTCTTGCTGCTTCAGCGTTTGCAATCAGTCAGCGAAGCATCGTGCTGCTGATCTTCGTGGTCGTCGGATCGATTGCCAGTTGGTTGATCACCAACGGATGCAGGCGATGGATGTTGCCCAGATGGATCGCTGCACTCTTGACGGCAATCGTGGCGATTTTCGTGTTTCTGCGGATCTATCCCAACCTCGATCCCACCGAAATTCCCTCCGCGATCGGTATGGGTGTGTCGGTTGGAATTGTTATCCGACTCTATTCGCGTCAATCGGTGAGCGATGAGCGACAAGTGCTGATGCTCGCGGGTGTGTTGATCGTGGCAGCTGCACTGCAAAGCGCGGATCTGCTCGTTGGAATCTTTGTGATTTCTGGCACGCTGCTGGCCGTCGATTGCGTCGTGCGATTTCGATTGTTGAGCACCAACCCTGCGCAGACTGCGCCGCAGCGGCGTCGAGATGCCAGCTCTGGCAACGACTCCGCCGCACATCGCCGTCTGATGACGCGCAATCTCAATCGGATCATTCGTGTGGCACTGGCGCTGGTACTGGTGTGCACCGCTGTGATTTTCGTGGTTCTGCCGCGCAATCCGCGACCGACTGGCGCACTCTTCGGCATCGGCAATTCGATATTGGAATTTCCAGACGAAATGTCGCTGTTCTCACCCCAGCGGCTGGCGCCATCGAGGCGAGAACTCATGCACGCTCAATGGCTTGGTCCCGACGGCGAGTCTGTGCCTCACGCCGAAACGCTGCGATTGCGCGGAGTGGTGTTGGATCGCTATGACCCAGGAACAACGGAGTGGTTTGCGAGGCGATCTGGGAACCAACGCGTTGTAAACACACCCAGTGGGGAATTTCAGTCCTTGGCCGATACGCCCATTGACGAGCGCCTCAATACATACACACTGCGCGTTCATTTGCGAGCGCTGTATTCGGATGTTGTGTTCAGTCCGTGGGCGCCAGTGGCGATTCGCAGTCCCACAGCGCAGGTCTTTACATTGATTCCTGGAACGCTTGCCATCCGCACGCGCGATTTTGAGACTGCTGGAGTGATCACGGGCTATGACTTGCGCGTTCAGCCATTTGCGTCGGAGTCCACGCTGGTCGCGATGCAGGATGATGCGATTGGAAATCCGCCGATTGCGAATTTTCCAATTGAAGCAGTTCATGCCGCCGCGGTTGAACTGCTGCACGGTGTCGATGTCAATGCGCCATCGGCGCAGGCCGACTCCGCCGCTCGATGGGCGCGCAATCTGCGAATTGCGCGGATTTTTGAGCGAGAACTGACCAGCGATCGCTTCCGATATACGCTTGATTTAAGGTCGTTCGTGCGACGCGATGGCCGCGACCCAATCGATCTCTTCCTCAACGAATATCGATTTGGACACTGCGAATACTTCGCAAGCGCGTTGTGCGCACTCTGTCAGTCAGTTGGTGTGGACGCCAGAATCGTGACTGGGTTTCTGGCCAGCGAATTTGACAACGCCACGCAACGCTACATCGTGCGGGAATCAGATGGTCACGCATGGGTCGAAGTGCGGACGAGTGCGTATCAATGGACGATGATCGATGCAACGCCCATGGGTGAACTGGGCGACAGTGCGCCAGAGGATGAAATGTGGGCGCAGGTTCTGCGATTCTTCACCGGGCCGCTGGAGTCTTTCTGGCGAGATGAGATTGCGAGTTTCGATTCCGCGGCGCAGAATGCGTTCCTGCTGCGGGCCAATGAATGGATTCGCAGCAACATCCAATCCATGTGGTCGGCGATAGAGCGCACCGAACAGAGCATTGTTGAATCAACTCAGCTTGGTCCAGCGGGGGCTATCTGGATTGGATCGGTGATCGTTGCGACGGTGATGTCAAGCACGGTGATCTTCATCGGTTATCGAAGACGACGACACAGGCAGCGCGCACTCGGTCTCACGCATCGTGGTCATCGCGGTCGTGCGCGGGCACGCCTTGCGATGCGCGATGGATCGTTCTATGTCGACGCGCTTGACCTCCTTGATGGTCGAGGTATGCGTCGGCCCATCAACATGTCGCCTCGAGCTTTCGCAGACACAGTGCGATTGCAACACGCCAAGGTTGGCGATGTTTTTGCGGTAATCGTCGATCGTTTCTACTCGATCCGCTTCGGTGGACAGCGTCCAGATTCTCGCCTGCGAGCGCAAGATCATGCGCTCGTCGAGCAATTGCGTGCGGAATTGAGCTTAGCCCGCTGACAGGTTCACCACGCTGCCAATCATGGCGGCGATTCAATGGAGTACGATCAGTCGAAATGCCCGCATCTAGATCCCGAACCGTCGAGTGGAAGAGAAGCATGCAGCAAGTCTTCGAGCGAGGCGGGACGCTCGAGATCGCAGTTGCGCGCGGTGACGCTGGCGAATCTCCCACCAGAGATCCGCAGGAAATCGTCGGATCAGCAGACCTCGTCTGGCGTTTGAAGATCGTCGCACTCGAAGAGGAATCGGTGTTGGTCGAATCACCTGTGGCGCTCGGTCAAACCATTCGAATCGAAGATGGCATTTTTCTGGTGGGCGCAATCACCATCGGTCAGAATCGGTGGAAGTTTCGCAGCCAGAAAATCTCGGATGAACGGCCAGCGGGTTCGCGCGGTCCATGCATGCGACTGCAGTTGCCGGATCATGTCGAGCGATGTTTGCGACGGTTCGTGCGATTTGAAGCGGGTGCTTTGAGCTTGCCGAAAGTCAATATGTGGCCGCTGCTCGATCCCCAAACCATCGTCGAAGCGGAGGCCGCCAACGAAGAAGCATTTCGCGCCTTCATCGAATCGCGTCCGGCCGTCGCATCAACGCCGCGAATGCCGTCGGTCGGCCCAGCATTCACTGCGACGCTAATGAATGTCGGTGGTGGCGGTGTGGGATTGCGAGTCGAGCCGCAGGATTCGGCGGTGCTCGGTCGTCACCGCATTTTCTGGCTGGAAATTGCGCTTGGCAGCGGCAATCCAGTGCCAATCGTTGCCACGGGCAAGGTCGTTCACACCCACCTCGATAGTTCGCAGCGCACATATATCGGCGTATCATTCGACTTCACATTTCGCCTCGCTCACCAAGCGGTGGTGGTCGAGCAGATTCATCGTTCGATGCAGCACGCACAAAAGCCCCAATAGGGCAACCATCACAGGAGTCTTGAGCCATGTCACTCGTGTCTTCAAATCCCATTCTTGCTCAGAGCACGCTCACACGCGCCATCAGTCAATCCGCACCGTCCACAGCAACATGCACGGTTGCTGGCGTCATCAATAAGACGGCCGGTTGCGTGATGTTGGCGGCAATTTCAGGCGCGATCGCTGTGCCAGTGACGACGAATTTCCCGGCCGCCCTTTGGATCGCGTTCATCGTTTCGTTTGCAGTCTCGATCGCAGCGATCTTTCTCGTTCGAAAATCCCCGCGCATGGCCGCTTCAATCACTGTGCTCTATTCCGTCGCGCAGGGCTTCATGCTCGGAGCGCTGGGAATGTTGCTGCAAGGCATTCTCGAAACAAACAAGATTTCCGTTCCAGGAGGCATCGCACTTCAGGCATTCGTCATTGTGATCGCGCTCATGTTGGCAATGCTCACGCTTTTTCGAATGGGCATTCTGCGCGGCGGTGCAATGTTTCAGTCGGTGCTCAAAGTGGTGACACTGGGCATCTTCTTTATCTTCCTCATCGCGATAGTGGTCAGTCTGTTTGGCGGATCGATCGGCGTTCTTGCGCTGCCGACCGCAACGGGCACGAGCAATATGGCGCTGATTGGCCTTGGAATCAACGCCGTCGTCTTAATTGTGGCCGCGCTCTGGCTGATCATCGATTTCCGCCAGGTTCAGGATGCAGTCGAAGCTGGCGCACCAGCCTCAGCCGAGTGGTATTTGGCCTTTGGATTGGTCGTCACACTCGCCTGGATTTACCTGGAAGCGCTGAAGTTGGTCTTCCGCCTCGCGATGATGTTTGGAAATCGCAAATAATCTTCGCGATCGACTGATCGAGTTTCAATACTCCCTTTTCAATATCCTTTAGGGTCGAACTTCGAATCGAATTTTCCATAGTCGTCGACATCGACATCGCCATCGGCATCACCATCAGAGTGCGTGTTATCGGTGAGATCCGTCGTGAAGTCGATACCCGCTTCGATCTTGAAGATCAAATGCGCCGAGTATGACATCTCAACTGGATGATCATGTCCGAATCGTCGAGCCACGGTTCGAAAAATGTCTGTGACCCGCGGAGCAACGCACTCGATGATTCTCCGATCACCGTTGTCGCGAAAGAGTGCGTAGTAGCCGTCGCCGAGATAGTCCACCGATAGGTCGCCGTCCATGGTCGATCCTCCTTTGGGGAATGTACATGGGCTTCGGAATAATCAACAGCCCAACTAAAAATTTTCGTTGACCAATCGCTCGCGTGCTTCTCGAAAGGTCGACTCTTGCTCATCGAGTCGTCGCTTGACTGCATTGAGTTGGGCTTGCGCTTCGCGTTTCGCATCGCGGCTGACTCGACCGAACGCTGGATGTTCGAGTAACTGCTCAAGCTCGAGTGCGATGATCAACGCCATCGTCTCGGCATCGATGTCGGCCTCTCCAGCTGTCGCCGCAACGGCATCGAGTCCGTTCAGTTCGGCGCGGTATCGCTGGATCGATGCCTCTTGTTCGGTTGGGTTTCCAAAGAGCAACAGGGCCTGACGAGTGCGGCGGCGGCGTTGTTCGATTTGATCCTCAAGTAACTCTGCCGCAGCAACTTGCGAATCGACGCCAGAAGCCGTCGAGGCGATCTTTGGGGTGTGAAAGTCGCCCTGTGGTAAGTGCGTCGCGTGGGTCATTGACTGGCAATACCAGCGACTGAGTGAGTGCGCATCACGCAAGCGACGCAAGGCGGTTGATGTCGGAGCAGTACCGCCGTGCACCGCAGAGTTTCCATCGCGACGGATGGCGTGCATGCTGTCGGCCTCGTGCCGAGGCAGGACGCCGGTGCGTTCAAGTTCGCCGAGTGTCACGCCAAGTTCGGGTGGAAATGCATTGCCGAGTGTCACGCGAGCGAGAGTCGATGCCATCATCTCGACCATCAAGCGCAACTTGAAGAGGCATGCCTCCGGATCAGAGTGGACATAATTCTCTGCCTGCTTGCCGAGCTTCGACAGTCGTCGATCGAGTGCCTCGAGGAAGGAGAAGTTGGATGGTTGCTCTTCCATCGCTCAGGATGATCGTGTGACTGGATGAAGCATGTCAGTCAAGATGCGCGCTCCAAGGCAGCACTCCTCGACCCGCTGGGTTGAAAGTCGCATCGCACTTGCGAGAGCCGATGCCCATCTCACTTCGGCTGGGTCCATACGACGATCCAGCAGAGCGATCATGACGGCGCCAGTTAGAAACTTCTCCTGAATATCGGGTGGCAACGCGGCAACGCCAGAGAGACAATCGATTAGCGACAGGCGGCCGATTCTCGCGGGTGATTTGCCTTCGATGCACGCGTCCTCTGAGAGTCCCAGCACTCCTTGTGCGAACAATCCAGCCGCGGAGGGTTGGGCATCGACCGCGTGATCTGCCGACGCAGCCGTCATGCCGCGAGCGGTCAGGAACCAAAGCGTTGCGCGTTCAATATCCGCTTGCATAGCGTTAGTTTACGGCGTCGCCCCGAGTTTTCCATGCGCAAGTTCAGCAAGAATTGCCAAGCGGTGCTGGTCAAGATCGGGAGCCGCACCGCGAGTTGATCGGGCAGGAACGGTGCTCATCTTGATGGGATTGCCTGGGACCATGACTCCCGGCAATGCTGGATCATCAACGGGCACGATCATGCCGCGTGCGATGACCTGAGGCATGGCGATCATCTCGTCGACCGATTGAATCAGTGCGCACGGCACACCAGCCTTTGTGAGCAGCTCAAGCCACGATGCAGCTGGCTTGGTGCAGAGCAGGGCGCTCAATTGAGTGTCGAGCGCATCAACATTTTCAACGCGGTTGGCGTTGGTGACAAATCGCGGATCACGCGTTAGTGCCTGACAATCGAGCGCAACACCAAGCATTCCAAAGATCAGATCGTTTCCAACGGCAATGACGATCAATCGATCGGCGCAGTGAAAGGCTTGAAAAGGAGCAATAGATGGATGGCGCGTGCCGTGCGATTTGGGCACGACCTGGGTCGCGGTGAAAGTTGTGACGGCCGCTTCGAGAAACGCGATCTGGCAATCGAGCATCGCGACATCGATCAGGCAGCCTTCATTGGTGCGGGTTCGCTTATGAATTGCGCTCACGATTCCCAGCGCCAGATAGAGACCCGCCACCAGATCGCCGATCGATGCGCCGACACGCACGGGCGGTCCGTTGGATTCGCCGGTGATACTCATCATTCCACTGAGAGCTTGAGCGATGATGTCATATGCGGGCTTTTCTCTAAGAGGGCCCGTCTTGCCGAATCCAGAGAGTGCGCCGTAAATCAGTCGTGGCCAGCGTGTGTGCAGTGCATTCCATCCATAGCCAAAGTTCTTCATGACATGCGGAGAAAAATTTTCGACGAGCACATCGGCGCTGTCGAGCAATGACTCGAAGATCGCACGGTCGCCAGCTTGTGTCAGATCGAGCGCGATTGATTCTTTATCGCAGTTGACGCTCGTGAAGTAGAGGCTCTTGCCTGCGCGATGAGGGCCAAATGCGCGCGAGTCATCGCCGAGGCCAGGCCGTTCGACCTTGATGACTCGTGCACCGAGCGAGGCGAGGACGGATGTGGTGAATGGCGCTGCGAGCACTCGTCCAAGATCGATCACAGTGATGCTTGCAAGCGCAGGAGAGTGGTCAGTGCCAGCCATCGGCAAAGCATAGATGCAGCGCATTCACATCGTGTTTTGCGATATTCTCGCGCCGTGTCGATCGTTTGGTTTTCGCAGGCCTGTGGCGGAATTGGCAGACGCAGCGGACTTAAAATCCGCAGAGTTAACCCTCATCCGGGTTCAAGTCCCGGCAGGCCTATTGTTGAATGTGCGCTTTGGAAATGACCGCGGCGCTAAATTGGCGCTCCATGGGTGCCAAATCGGCGCTGGGCGCAAGTGACGCAATACATTATTGGTATCACTGTGAATTGTCGGTCATTGGAAAAATCTACTTGTTATTTGATCGCATTGCGCTATTCTTGCACACATGTTGCAATGCCTTGAGAGCTTGCCCCGCCGGGGGAAGCAATGGTTAGCAGTTTTTGTAGACGCGTGCGTCTTCGCGGTGTCGCTGTGGCTCGGCTTGGCGATAAAGCTTGAAGTTTTCTGGCCACAAATCGCAGATCACTCCATGGCACAACTCTACGCAGTCGCTGCTGGTGTGGGAATTGCATCATGCTGGGGGTGTGGTCTTTACCGAGAAGTCACGCGCTATGTCGGCTTTCGCTTCGCCTTTCGGGTGGCCAACGCAGTCACGGTGGCGACAATCATCCTTGTTGCAATTGCATTCCTTGTGGCCGATCGCGCCAACGGAATCCCACGATCTGCGAGTGTGATCTTCTGGATGTCATCGCTCATTGGAATCGGCAGTGCGCGAGCACTGGCGCGATATGCGATTCGAAGTATGTCGGCGTCGTCAAGTTCAAGAATCCTGATTTACGGAGCGGGTGATGTCGGTGCTGGATTGCTCGCGCTGCTTGCCCAGGATCGACGATCGACTGTCGTTGGATTCTTGGATGATCACCCCGATCGAATTGGCCGTGAAATTCGCAGCCTGCGTGTCTATTCGGGTGCGGATGTGACCGCGGTCGTGCGTGCAACCAAGGCGAATGCGGTGCTGCTCGCCCTTCCAGAATCGTCCCGCCGCCGCCGCCGCGAACTCTTCGATCAGCTGAGTCGCGAGAATGTCAAGGTGATGCTCGTGCCGACGCTGAAGGAAATTGCCGATGGAACAAGCCAGATCGCTGCGCTTCAGCCGATCAAACTCGAAGACTTGCTCGGTCGGCCGCCGATCGAACCGATGCTTGACCTCCTGACGAAAAACATTGCCTCAGCAAATGTCTTGGTGACCGGAGCGGGCGGTTCAATTGGCCAGGAAATTGCCCGCCAGGTTCTGAAACTCGGCCCTCGCAGCTTGATCGTATTAGACAATTGTGAATTCAATCTCTACAACCTCGAGAAGGACCTCCGCGCACAATGCGCCAACTCGACGAGTATCAAGATTGTGCCAGTGCTGGCGTCGGTGCTCGACCGCGTGCGGCTTGAACGAGTGATGAGCGAACATGCGATCGAGACGGTCTTCCATGCCGCCGCATATAAGCATGTTCCAATCGTTGAAATGAACGAAGTGGAAGGGGTCAATTGCAATACGATCGGCACCCTGCGCACCGCTCAGGCAGCGATCCGCACTGGTGTCCGATCGTTTGTGCTCATTTCAACGGACAAGGCTGTGCGCCCAACAAGTGTGATGGGCGCGAGCAAGCGATTGGCTGAGAAATGTTTGCAAGCTCTCGCGGCCGAGTCGCAAGGATCTAAGACACGCTTCACGATGGTGCGCTTTGGAAATGTTCTTGGATCGAGCGGTTCGGTTGTTCCGCACTTCGAGGATCAAATTCGCCGAGGCGGACCCGTCACTGTGACTCATGCAGATGTCACTCGATATTTTATGACCATCCCCGAAGCCGCATCATTGGTCATTCAAGCGGGAGCGATGGGTCGCGGCGGAGATGTCTTCGTGCTCGACATGGGCGAACCCGTGCTGATTATGCAACTCGCTCGCAGCATGATTCGCCTGGCTGGTTACCGCGAGAAAACAGCCGAATTCCCCGGGGGCGATATCGAGATTCAATGCACTGGAATGCGTCCGGGCGAAAAGTTGTATGAGGAGTTGATCATCGGGGACAACTGCGGTCCAACCGAGCATCCAGCTATTTTGCGTGCTCAGGAGAAGTTCACTCCATGGATGCAATTGGAGCCTGCAATCGAGCGTCTTGAGGCAGCAATTGACCAGCATGATGTTGCAAGAGTGCGCTCCTTATTGCGTGAGCTGGTCAGCGGTTATTTGGTCGACCATGCAGATTTCAGCGTTGGCGCCAACTCGCCCCTCGATCGGTAACGAATCCAACCCCGAAAATCACCGCAGAATTTGGACTTTTGTTCAGATTGGGCTAGGATTGGGTTATGACAACCCGTCGCTTGGGATTCACCTTGATCGAGTTGCTAGTGGTGCTTGGAATCATCACGCTGCTGATTGGCATTCTTGTGCCAGCCCTTGGTGCCGCTCGCAAGTCGGGGCAAGCTGGCGCAAGTCAATCGAATCTGAAACAGTGGGGACAAGCGACGATCAATTACACGACGGCGAACAAGGAGCGCCTTCCTTGGGAGGGACGCCAGGGCGTTGGCGGTTCTGCGCGCGCTGATATGGAAAAGAACTTGCTCGAGCGAACATTTTGGGCCAACGCCATTTCGATTCTGGCGAGCGAGCAACCATATTCCACGCTCGCAGGTGTAACCGCTGATTGGCCGGATGGAATCCCTCAGCCTGGTAGCCGCTCGATTTTCATCGATCCAGCGGCTGAGCCCGAGACAGATGGTCCATGGGTGTTTGATTCGAGTTCGAATTCGAACAAGAAGTTCTATTTCAATTATGTTCCAAACTGTCGTTTGAATGATTCGGTGGCGACCGCAGCGCACGACCCGAAGGAAGTCATTTCGATGAGTTTTATTTCCGATTCAGCCGCGACCGTCTTGATGATGGAGGCACGCAGTCGGCGAGCGGAATTGCCAGCAACCGATCCATTTGCGGCAGCAGCGCTCGATGTGTGCAATGCGGATTGGCACGCATTCGGCAATCGACACTTTGAGGGCGGCCATGTCGCCTTTGCAGATGGTCATGTTGCACATGTTCTCAACGATGCCGCAACGCGATCAGCCACAGGTAGCCGCGATCCAAGCGAGGCGGCCGGCGATTGGAACAGACCGCCAAAGATGATTTGGAATCCAAAGGGTGCGGCTGGAAATGTGCCAGTGATCGCTCCGTGAGTTGTCGCTGTTCTTCGCACATTGTGCGCAGAGACCATTTGGCATAATTCATCGGATCATGCCATAATCATTCTCATGTCCTGGAGCCTGAGCGGCAGTTCAGTTGACGGCGAGATGACCGTGCAACTTCGTCCACCCGATGTCATCACCATCGGTCGCGATGTGGATTGCAGAATCAATCTCATTCAGCGGCAAGTTTCGCGGCATCATGCGGAGATGCACTGGGCGCAGGGATTTGGTCATGAGCAAGGGCATTGGCGCATCCGTGATTTAGGCTCGGCCGCGGGAACATTTCTCAACGGCACGAAATTGGCTCGAGACCGAGAAGTGCGGCTCTATCACAGTGACAAGATCAACATCGGTCCATGGCGATTCATGGTCGAGGGTCCGGCGTCGGACCGAACTCTCGCCGAGAGTTGGCAAACAATTGTTCCAAGCTCAGAGGGCGCAGATGAATTCGTCGCACTCGAGTCGGTGCAAGAGCGTGATGAACTCGCACGCGGATTGCTCATACAACTGGTTGCGGCGAGTGAAGCAATCGCCGTGGCGGAAGATGAGCCCGCCGTTGGGCAAGCCGCTGTGGACTCGCTGGCATCGGCAACTGGTTATGCAAATGTGGCATTTTTGCGCGAGGGGGCCGACAATCAAGCGATCGATGTTGTCGCGCAGACTGCGGCGATTTCGGGCTTGAGCGGTGAAGTGCAGTTCAGCCGAAGTTTGCTGAAGCGTGCGCGCAACGGAATCTATGTGCTACGAGCCGGAGCGGTTGAAGGGGGAACATTTGCCGCGAGCATCGAATCGCTGAAAATTCGCGAGGCCATTTGTGTTCCCGTCGTCGCGGGCTCGAGTTTTTTCGGATGGCTGTATCTCGACAACCGAAGCGGGCGGGCATCTGAATTGCCCGAGGCGGAAGTCGGAGGATTCGCCCAGGCTCTCGCACGACTGTCAGGACTTTCGCTTGCCAACATCATGCGCGGTCGCATGCAGCAACGGTTCGACCAAGAAAAGAAGGCGATGGTCGATGGAACGCTCGAAGCGCTCATCGGGACGATCGACGCCAAGGATCCGTACACGAGAGGTCATTCCCAGCGCGTGAGTGCTTTCGCAGCGCTGCTTGCCGAAGCTGCGTCACTCTCTCAAGAGCAAGTCTCCCAACTGCAGATTTGTGGATTCGTTCATGACATAGGAAAGATTGGAGTGCCAGAGGAAATCCTGCGCGCCCCGCGCCGATTGTCCGACGATGAGTTTGCGTTGATTCAGTCGCATCCACAAACGGGATATGACATTCTTGCCAAAATCCCTGCAATGCGCGATATCTTGCCGGGGGTGCTCGAACATCATGAGCGCTGGGATGGAACTGGTTATCCCAACAGATTAAAGGGCGAGCAGATCGCAAAGTTCGGAAGGATCATATGCCTCGCAGATTGCTTTGACGCAATGACTAGCTCGCGCAGCTATCGGCCCGCGCGAACAATTTCCGATGTCAAGGCAGAAATTGAGCGCTGTCTTGGGACACACTTTGAACCAACACTTGGTGCGCTTTTTCTGAAGATCCCTGATTCTCAGTTGTTGCCTTTGATCGCTCCGCTGGTCGCGCAATCGCCAAACTCTGCGTTGAAATAGCTCAACTCATCACGCTGTGTTCCCGTTCTCACCGCGTGATCACTTGCGGCCAAAGTCTGCAGGGTTCTCGCCGCGGACCGATGTGTCCCACCGTGCCATCATCGCACACCATTTCGGTCGGTCGGCCGCCTTCAGCCAATCACGCGCATCGCTCACGGCCGCCGCGAACGCACGGTCGCACGCGCCATCGATATCAATGGTCGTCTTCATCTTGCCGTTTCGAAACCAGCTCAACGCCGTTTTGGAATCGCTCAACAGCACTGCGCATTTCTGTTCACCTCGCTCGAGTCGTCGGCATGCATCAACGATCGCTAGAAACTCTCCCAGATTGTTGTGCCCCTTGGGATAGAGCGCACTGCGAAAGACTTCTCGCCAGTCACCGCTGTCAGTGAAGACGACTCCGCGCCATTCGGTCGGACCGATCAGTGCGCCGCCAAACTTCGAGCAGTCGACTACGAATTCGCCTGGTTTTCCAGCAACTTTTGGTCGGCGCAGCGGTGCAGCTCGGGTCGGCTCGCTCGATTCCCCAGGGCGTGTACGCGCGGGGTTGGGCGCAGTGGTCTCATGTCCCGCATCGGCGAGAACGCGCGCGATCGCCAGCGCGGCGCAACCTTGCGGCACGATGCTCACACGCCCCTTCTTGCCGAGGTGAATCTGCAATTTCCCAGACGATTCGGTGCCTTCGATGAGTGCGTCGAGTCGTCCCCACGATCCTTCGTCAACAACATGAACTTCACCTATCAGAAAGCCAGCCATTGCCAGAGGTGCCTCGATGCGGGCAAGTTCGGCCTTCAGTTCACCGCTAATTCTTCCAGTCACGATTTCGTTTCCTTTGGTGCTGGGCCAAGCATGATCGAAAGCCATCGCAAATCACTCGTGTGGTCGAGCAGTATTTTCGCCAGCATTGTCAACGGGATCGCCAAGAGCATTCCAACCGTGCCGAGCAGGTATCCCCAGAAGACCAGCGAGAGAAAGACAACCGTCATAGAAAGTCCGAGTCGTTGTCCCATCAACTTTGGTTCGAGGAGGCTGCCGATGATCGCGTTGATTGCGGTGTAGACGATGGCGGTGACCAGGGCACTGCCTGGACCCAGCAGAATGAGTGCCAGCAAGACCGCAGGAATCCCAGCCAGAATTGCGCCAAAAACTGGCACGAAGTTCATCAAAAACGCCAACAATCCCAGCGCAAGTGAGAATGGAACACCGATCCACCACAGCGCAATCGCCACGAGCACCGCAGTGAGCAAACTCGTTTGGGTCTTGACGAAAAGATAGGTGGTCATGTCGTTGAGAATGCCGATCCACGGGCGCATCGTTGAATCGTTTATCCCAAATGCCGCGCGCACTTTCGCGGGCATGCTCGCGGCTTCGGCAAGGATGAAACAGGTGGTGAGAAAAACAAACACACTATCGCGCAGCACGCCCACCAGTGCGCCGAGTGTTGTGCCAAGCATGGTCATGATTGCCGACGGATCCACCAGACTTGTCAGTTGCGTTTGGCCAACATTGATGCTGCGCTCTTTCATCCATCCATCGAGCGCGGCAATCTGCTGCTGTAAATTCGCGGTGTATTGCGGCAAGTTGTGAGAAAATGTCGCGACTGCATCAGCGGCAATTCCCCCCGCGAGCACGAGGCCGCCGAGAACGACCGCCAGCACCGTAGTCGCGGCGAGCCACAGCGGCGCTCCTTTGCGTTGCAGTGCGACGATGGGTGGAAGTGCGACGGTCGCGATAAACAGAGCCGCCAGCACGGGCACGATGGTGCTCGATGCGGCGCGCAGGCCTGCGCAAACGACGACGAATGCGGCTAGCACGAAGAGAATATTCGCACCGCGGCCCGCACCGCGTTCGGTCGCGTCGCTCAAGGTAACTCCTTGATTTGCAAGTTAGTAAATGCAACGCGGTCACCATGTCCACAGAATCCGATGAATCCGCTTTGTCGGCGCAGGCCAGGGTGTTCGTGTCCATCAATGGTTCCATCGATCGATGGCTTTTGAATATCGGCGTCGACAATTGTGGTTCCATTGAGGATGACTTGAATGTGCGAACCATCGGCGATGATCTCCTGCGAATTCCATTGGCCAATTGGCTTGAGAAATTCGCGCTTCGCCGGCACCACGCCGTAGATCGATCCGTGATACTGCCAAGGTTTAAGGTCGGCGTATTTCGTTGCGGTATTGTCGAGCACCTGGATTTCCATCCCGAGATATGCGGCGTCGCCCGATTTGGGCATCCGAATGCCGATGCCGTTGTTCGCGCCTGCAGTCAATTGAAAGTCGAACTTCAAATGGAAGTTGGCATATTTCTTGACCGTGCGCAAATTCACACCGTCTGGTAAGCAAGTGATTGCGCCGTTCTCGACAACATAGCCCTTGATCGGGTTGGTATCGCTGGTCCATCCATCGAGCGTCTTGCCATCAAAAATCGCCACGAATCCTGCGGCAACAGTGGGGGCAGTTGTCGCGGGTGGCGTTGTCGGCGTCGTCGGCGGCGTCGCCGGCGGCGAAACAGTCTGCGGCGCGGATTGTTGAAGAAGCAAACAAATTGTCAGCAGTGAAGCGCAAGAGGTGATAGCCATGCTTGGCAGGATACGCCACTTAAAGTCGCAGTCGCAGCGGTGATATGCATATCCTTGCGGGCATGAAACGGATTGCCATTATCGTGTGCTCGCTGGTGCTTGTGCCTTTCCCACTCGCACAAGCGCTCGATGCGCAGTCGAGCAAAGGAGAATCTGCGCCAGAGGTGAAGGCCGCGAAGTCTGCGCCGAGTGCGCCGAGTGCCGATGCCAACGCGCTTGCTGTTCCCAAGATCCGTCTGCAACGCGTATGGCCAAAGGCGAAATTGATTCGGCCAGTGCAGGTCGTCGCACGGCCAGACCGAGGCGACCGTCTCTATGTCGTGGAACAAGCCGGGCGAGTCATCGAGATCGACTCAGCCAATCCCGATAGCGAAGGGCGCGTCGTGCTGGACATCAAGAAAATTGTCATGTCAAAGTTCAACGAGCAAGGTCTGTTATCGCTGGTCTTTCATCCACAGTTTGCCAAGAACCACTTCGTTTATGTGTGGTACACGGGCAAGAAGAGCGCCGAGCAACCAGACCGCGAAGTCTTGGCGCGTTTCACGGCGAAGGACGATGGCACGATTGACCCTCAAACAGAGCTCGTCCTGTTGACGATTAATGATCCCGCGTGGAATCACAATGGCGGAACGGTGCTCTTCGGTCCGGATGGTTTTCTCTATGTTTCGACGGGTGATGGCGGTGCTGGGAATGATCCGTGGGGAAATGGACAGAACATACATTCACTCCTTGGCGCCGTCCTGCGCATCGATGTTGACCATCCCGCTGCTGGCAAGGAATACGGAATTCCTGCGGACAATCCATTTGTTGGAAAGAGCGATGGCGCGCCGGAAATTTTCGCATATGGATTGCGAAATGTTTGGCGGATGTCGTTCGATCGCAAGACTGGCGAGTTGTATGGCGGCGATGTCGGTCAGAACGCATATGAAGAAGTGGACATCATCACCAAGGGCGGCAACTTTGGATGGCGACCACGAGAGGGTTTTCATGGGACCGATGGAGTGCCAGATCGCAGCGAAGCCGACGCACGATTCATTGAGCCGCTGGTCGAGTACTCGCGCAAAGAAGGTGTGTCGATTACTGGCGGGTATGTCTATCGAGCAGCGGCCTTCCCAGAATTGGTCGGCGTCTATCTCTATGCGGATTATGCATTCGGGACGATGTGGGGACTGCGTGCAGTCGACGGCAAACTCGTCGTGCCGCCCGTTGTGGTCGCAAGCAAGCGGAATTTTGCGATCGCCAGCTTCGGGGAAGCGCTTGACGGGACCCTCTTTGCATGCGGAACGAGCCCGGGCGCAGATGGTCCAGGCATGATTTTTCAGATTTCGGCTGAAAAATAGCCAATTGGTCAAGATTACCTGTCCCGCAGACTGCAACTGGACGCAACTCATTGCAGAATAGTTGAGCGCAGTATGGGCTCGCTGGTCTACCCTTGTTGGTACTGCGTTGGTCTCTTACAACTTTTTCAAAGAAACGAACTCCTTCAATGATTCAATACACACTTCGATTGCCCGTCTTGTCTTGCATGTTGGTTGTAACAACATCGCTCCTTACTTCCAGCGCATCGGCATTACAGGGCGCGCCTCAAGGGCAGCCGCCAGCAAAGCCAGCCGATTCCGGTGCCGCAAGCGCGCCTGCGCAAGGTCAATTACAAGTTCGTGGTCAGCCCAGCGCGATGTTCGGCGGTGGTGGCGGAGGTGGCGGTGGTCGCGGCATGGGCGGCCTTGCGCAAATCATGAATCGCTTCAAGCCCGACTTTGTCCGACGCGATATTCCACTTTTCAAAGAGCAGCTCAGTTTCGATGATGGCCAAATGTTGGTCGTTGAAACACTACTGAACGATTACGACCTCGATTTCAATCCAGCGTCTGAGGCATCGCAGCAGAAAATCCGAGAGGCTGGCATGCGAATGTTTCAGTCGTTTACGGGCGGCGATATGCGCGAGCGCATGCGATCGATGCGCGACACGATTCAGCAGGATATCGAACAGATGGAAGTTGAAAACGGTGGTCCACTCACTGATGAGGCGCGTCAAAAGTTCATGACGGAGCGCTTTGCAAAGATGGGTGACGAGATGGCCGCTGAACGCAAGGCGACCGGAGCGGATCTGGAAACCAAGACGGTTATGGAAGAAATCGTCGCCGAGATCAATCGCTGGGCGACTGAGAAGGCGACCATGAAAAAGGTTGTCGTGGGCGGTCTCGAAGCAGTCATGAACGAGGATCAGACCAAGAATTGGCCGAAATTCCAGCGGTTTTTACGCCGTGAAAAGTCGATGGACAATGCGGTTCTCTCTGGCGAAGCCACGAATCTGTTCATTGTGATGGATGAGGCGAAGCTCTTACAGCCATCGATCGATTCGTCGGCGAAGATTCTGGATGATTACGAACTGCAGCTCGACAATGCGCTCGTTGCACGCGACGACTTCATTGAGCAGAGCGATCCGAAGATGATGCGATTGGTGCTCGATGGAGATGTCGCTGGTGCTAAGACGATTACGGCTCGACAGATTGCGCTGCGCAAGGCCGTGCGCGAAGTGAATGACCAGTTCCGAACGATGATTGCTGGAGCGATGCCGCCAGAAGAAGGCGCCAAGTTCAATCAGGCTGCGCTCGCTTCGGCTTTCCGCCGCATCTATCGTCAGACACGAACGATTGAGATGTTCACCAAGGCGCTTGATTTGAGCGATCTCACACCTGAGAGTCAGTCTGCAATTCTGGGGTTGCAAGTTGCATATGTCGCCGAACTCGCATCGATGAACGATCGGATTGTCGCTGCGACTCGCAAAGAGGAGCCAGCGCAAAAGTTGGAGGAGTCCGATCGAATCATTGGTGTCATGTCTGGAACGGTTTCTCCAATGTCGATGTGGGGGCGAGGAGGCTTTGGTCAGAACAACGCAGCCGATCCAATTGGAAAGTTGATGGATGAGCGTGGAGTCATGGGCACGCGCTATATGGAGCAATTGACTGGTTTGTTGACTCCAGCTCAACAGGAACTGATGCCAAAGGGTCGCGACGGTGGCCGAAATGCGGGCGCATTTGGAACGGGCAAGATCACCGATCTTCCTGAGCAATTCCAGGATGCTGCGAAGAGAGCCGACAAGAATAAGGATGGCGTGATTGACGAAGATGAGCGTGCGGTGATGTTCGGCAATATGCGCGGTGGTGGTGGCGGCCAAATCGGTGGTCAAATTCGTACAGGCGGTCGTGGCGGAGCGCCGAACTAACGACCGCGCCAATCTCTACGCCGTGGTTGATTGAACTCATTTTGTTTTTCAAAGACCGCACTGGGCTTCATGCTTTGGGTTTCATGCTTTTGGCCCCGCGTGCTGTTCACTGGCGCGACGGAGCCACAGTCAGTTCAGTCCTCGCAGGCTTGACCACCGAATATGCAGGCACGCTCTCCTGAATTAACACACCAGCGGCGATCACGGATCCAGTGCCGATGACGGTCGTGCCGCCCAAGATGGTCGCATTCGCATAGACCGTGACATTGTCTTTCAGCGTTGGATGGCGCTTGACTCCACGGCGGATCGACCCATCCGCATGTCGATCGAATCGGCGTGCGCCCAGCGTGACACCTTGATAAATCGTGCAATTTCGGCCGATGATTGAAGTCTCACCGATCACCACGCTGGTTCCGTGATCGATGAAGAAGCCCGAGCCGATCACGGCGCCGGGGTGGATGTCAATGCCGGTCGAATCGTGCGCAGATTCGGCGATCATGCGAGGGATGAGCGGAACACTCTGTCGATGCAACTCGTGGGCAATGCGGTGCGCACAGAGAGCGCGCATGCCGGGATAACAAAGCACAATTTCCAGCTTGTTTTGCGCCGCTGGATCGCGTTCGAATGCGCCGTCGAGATCAAGCAGCAGTATGCGCTGAATCTTGGGAAGAGCGCGAACGAGTGCGCGCAGTGTTCGGTCGGTCCGCTCATTGGCAACGCGCTGCGAGCATCGAGAAGCCACAAACGCCGCGATCATTTCTGGATGAAGAAGGTCCGCCGCATCGTCGAGTATTTCGGCCGAGGACTCGCCGAGCGAACCGCCGATGGCGAAGATCGCATTGCAGAATCGATGCGCTGCCCATGCGACAGCATCGGCGTTTGGCAGAAGTCGCTGCGCTTTGATTTCGCTTGGCGCGCCGCGGGCAAGGGCTTTCGCAGCGACGCTCAATACCTTGGCGTTCTTTGACTGGTTTTTTTTCTGGGCCAGCATCGAGAGCGATAGTAGTGCGCCACTGCGCGTCGCGGTGCGATCGTGCTGGGCGAGCGAATGATCACTTGCCGTCGGATTGCTGCGGCGGTTGCGAATCTCCAAGTGCGATTCCACGCGCTCGAAGGGTGTCGTAAATCGTTGCGAGTAATCCAACGAGTGGGAAGCGTCCACCGAGCGGACTCGCGCCCAATCGGCGCAGAAGTGCGTGGGGCGTATGCGTTGTGGCCGGCCGCGATTGGAGATCGTGCAGCCGCCGTCCTGGTCTCCAGAAGTCGTGGAGTTGATTTTCAATCGGCGTGACGAGCGAATGATCGCTCGCAGATGGCGGCACAGGATGCGCTTGATTTTCACCGCGCGTCGAGAGCGTTCGCCGCTCATGAATGCGCTCGAGGACTCGTGCGACTGGCATGCCGCGCAGCTGAAAGAGCAGAAGAGGTTCATCCTCTAGTCGCTCTGCCAAGATATGCATCATCGCAACAGCATGTTTGCATGGTTGAACGCCGCCACATGTGCATGTGATCTTGGGATCAAATCCATTCTTCGCGGCAGGTTGCGTTGGAGCTCCAGGATTCATCGGCACAAGCGGGGGTTGAATGCCCAGCGAGTCCACGAGCGAACCAACGGCAGCGGGCAACTCGCCAACGAGAAAACGCGCTGCGAAAATTGCTTCTTGACCGAGCGCAGCGATGATTCGATCCCACTGCTCAGGAGTCCACGCGGTGAACGCGAGTTCCAATTGATACGGGCGAGAGGATCGACCTTGCACACTCGCAGTGATCTTTCCCGGCGAAGCAAGCAGGGTTGCAGTCTGTCCAGTGAGAGCATATTGATGACCTTCTTCAACGGCGTCGCTTTTCGCAGCGATGAGTGTCGCGCGGAAGAGCGGATCGGCGGTCCACGGGAAATTTTCGATTCCCTGCTTGCGCTTGAACTTGAATCCGCCGATGACTCGGCGCGGATTTTCCGGCGGTCGCGGTCTACTTTGCTCTGGCCACTGCGTCATTCGCCGCCCTCCAAGCCTGTCTTGCGCAGCGACAGCATGTCGCGAAGTTGCCCAGTCGACAATTCGGTCAGCCATGCATCACCAGATCCAATGATGTTGGTGGCCAATTCCATCTTGCTTTCAATCATTTGATCGATGCGCTCCTCAAGCGTTCCAGTGCAGATGTACTTGTGCACATTCACCGTGCGCGTTTGTCCGATGCGGAAGGCTCGATCGGTCGCCTGATTTTCAACTGCGGGATTCCACCAGCGATCAAAGTGGAAGACATGATTCGCGGCGGTGAGATTTAATCCAACGCCTCCAGCCTTGAGGCTGAGGACGAAGATTGGAGTTGTGCCGTCGCTTTTCTGAAAGCGCTCGACAAGCGCGTCGCGTTTGGCTTGAGAGGTGCCGCCGTGCAGAAAGAGCGGTTCAACATCGAGCACTTGTCGAATCATCGCGACGAGCAGGTGACCCATTTGTCGATACTGCGTAAAGATCAGCGCGCAATCGCCTGCTGCTAGCAATTCTTCGAGCATTTCCATCAATCGCTGCGTCTTGCCGCTTCGTCCTGGAATGAGTGCGTTCGGGGGGAGAATGTTTGGAGTATTCGCTTCAGATTCGCTGTCGATCTCGTTGGATAGTTCGATTGGCGCATCTTTCGGGTCCTTGGAATCATGCGCGTTCTTTGCGTCCTTCTCCGCCTTCGCGTCCTTCTCCGCCTTCGCACCCTTCGACGCCTTGGTCGCCTTCGTCGCCTTCACATTCTTGGCGCCGTTACCTTCGCGCACCTTGCTCAGCGCATCCACACCAAGAGTTTCGCCAAGAAAGTGTGCTGGATGGTTGCAGATCTGCTTCAACTTCACCAACGCACTCAGGATGAGCCCGCGACGGCGAATGCCCTCGGATTGATCGACCTGCCGAAGCATGCTCGCGACCACCTCTTCATAGAGTCGCATCTGCTCGTCGGTCAGTGCGATGTGTTGACGCGCTTCGACGAGTGGCGGCAAATCGCTGATCACCGTCAGGTCGGTTTTCAATCGTCGCAGAATAAATGGGCGCACAAGTGATCTCAATTTCTCCGCAGCCTTTGCATCGCGGTTTCGCTCGATGGGCGCCGCAAATCGGCGGCGGAAATCCTGATTCGTGCCGAGATATCCCGGGCAGCAGAATTCCAAGATGGACCAGAGTTCCGCGAGGCGATTTTCGACTGGAGTTCCAGTCAGCGCAATTCTGGACTGAGCCGCGATCGATCGAATCGCCGCAGTCTGCTTGGTCGGCGGATTCTTGATGTATTGCGCTTCGTCGAGCACAATGCGTCGCCACGGAACTGCTTGCAATGTCTCTTTGTCGCGCACGACGATTGCATAGGTTGTGAGAATCACATCATGCTCTTGGGTGATCTGAAGGAATCGCTCGCCTGCCGGTCGATCGAGTCCATGGTGGATATGCACCTTCAGCTCTGGCGCGAAGCGTGTCAATTCTCGTTTCCAATTTCCCATCACGGACATCGGAGTCACGAGCAGCGATGGACCAATCTTGGCATCGCCAATCTTTGATCGTTCATGCTGCAAGAGGGCGATCAGTTGAATGGTCTTACCCAATCCCATGTCGTCGGCCAAACATGCGCCCAGTCCAAGGCGATCGAGGAACGCAAGCCAACTCAAACCAGAAAGTTGATACGGGCGAAGTGTTCCGCGGAATGCTTCGGGTGGTCCCGTCATTTGGAACGCTTCGTTCACATCGTTTCCAGAAAGTAGTTGTCGAACCCATCCCGTCGCTTGCACGCCACTGACTGGCAGCGCTTCAGGCGGTCCATCGATTCCATTGGCCATGCGCAACGCTTCGACGAGTGTCATGGTTCCGCCGGGATGACTCTTGAGGAACTTGAGCGCCGAGTCGATGTCCTCGGGCCTCAGGTCGACCCACTGTCCACCGACGCGAACGAGCGGTGCGCCTCGTTGGGCTAGTTTCTCGAGCATTTCAATCGAAACGCTCTGCGCACCGAGGGCGACTTGCCAGCGATATCCCACGAGTGATTGCAGACCAACCCCGAGCGAACCAGACGAACCATTGCCAGTTGCAAGCGCATTGGGTGGTTCTTCCGGCGAATCGATGAGCAAATTCGCATTGATGCGGCTGGTCGAATCGCCCCACCACTCGGGAACTTCCACGAAGAATCCCGCCTCGAGAAGCACGGGTCGAAGTTCGCGCATCAAGAGATAGACCTGACGCGTTTCAAGATCGATTCCTGTGGGCGCCTCGTCTTCGAGCGCATCATTCAACGCAGGCCAGATGCGACTGGCGCGCGCAAGTTCCTTCAGCAGCATCTCGGCAAGTTCTTCGTTGCGTGCGGAATTGGCGGTGGATCGCTTGCCACTTGGTCGACTGAAGAGCGACTCTGCATCGATCACGATGTCGGGTGACTCTGGATCGATCAATCCAAATGCAACATGCCAGGATGCATCCATGCCAGAGTCAGCCGCTTCCAAGTCTGGTTCCTGAACTTCCAATCGCAAGCGCATACCTGTTGTGATATGCGCTTCATCGAGCACTCCAATCCAGCCGCGCGCATCGCGCAAGACATCAAAGGAACTTTGTCGAGTGACCTTGATCTCATCATTTTCACCCAAGAGTCCAGAGAGCCATGCGGCGTGGGCATCGACCGCGATATCAAAGTCTTCGATGGATTCCACAAAGTTTTCGGCAACCAGCGATGAGCGAACGATTTCGTCGATCACCGTGCCGAGAAACGAATCGACGATTGGCCACGGTTGACCGTCGCTGCCGTCGATTGCACGGGCTGATGCTGGCATGCTGGCAAGCAGATCCGCCAACTGCGTGTCCGCATCGTCGTCGTTGAGCCATGGTCTCCATTGACCGGCATATGTGCCGTCGCGCCGCTGCATGACGGTCGGAATGACCCGTTGATCAATCACCGAATCAACCGCAAATTGCGCGAGCGCCGACCACCAGTGCATCGAGTGCGAAGGGACAAATTGATCGTTGGGCAGATCCTCAAGCGTTCGCAGAATGAGCAGCAATCGAACGGCGCATTCGGTGGTGATTCGAAGCGTGGCAATCTGCGTCGGTTCAAGTGTGAGCAATTCCTCATCGTGGGTGATCTGGCCGAGCAATCCAGCGAGTCGACTTGAGGGCAGGGTGGTCGCTCGTGGTGATTGCCCATTGGTCGCCGTCATTGGCAGGTGTGGAAGAAGCAAGTTGATGTGATCTTCCTTTGATCCATCCAGTGCGCCGATGAACGGTTCGATCACGCAGCGAAGGTCGCGCGGCGATACTTCAAATGGATGGTCTGGCGATTTTGCATGCTGCTCTTGCCGTGCGGCAGACAGCGACTCGCCCCAGATATGGAGGGCGCCATCGAACCAATTAGCGTGCAGAACGAGCATTCAGAAAAAATCCTGTGCGAAGCAGAGACAAGTGATTGCGCTGGGGATCGAACCCAGGACCTAGAGGTTAAAAGCCACTTGCTCTACCAGCTGAGCTACGCAATCGAGGGCAATTTGTGACGGGGAAAGAGTGTACCCATCCAACGGCAAAGCCACAGCCACGCAACGATAGAGCAAAAAACAATTGGAAATCGAGCCTTTATCGGACTAACATTATTGTCAGCGGTACGGAACGCCGATAAATGTGACGGTTGTGAGCAATCAATTGCAGTTGATTGCTCTCAGACGCAAGGACGGCAAGTTCTGATTCGAATCAACATGTTTTCTGGCGATATTTGATCGCCACTATCCAAAGGAATCACCATGGGCGCCTCAGTTCCGATCATCGAGCAGTTCCTCTCATACCTCATCGATGAACGGCATTTCAGTCCGTACACATCCCGCTGTTACGGTTTGGATCTGCGTCAGTTTGCGGACTTCATCGTTGGCGAATACGCCATCGAGGTCGATGACTCGCGTGAGCGTGCGGCCTTGCAGAAGCGTGACGCATCCGCAACAAGTACGGTCTGCGGGCGGATGCTCGCCGCGGATGTCGAAGTCGTTCGGGCATTCCTTGCGCATCTCGTCGGCCAGAAATATTCCGCCGCAACGACGGCGCGCAAGATTGCAACTCTTCGTTCTTTCCACAAGTGGATGGAAAAGAGCGGTCTGACATCAAGCAATCCGATGACTCTCATCCGGACCCCCAAGCAGGCGCGTCGGTTGCCCAAGGCGATCACCGTCGATCAGGTTGAAAAGTTGCTGGCTGCGCCGAGCGATATCGATTTGCTCGGTGCGCGTGACCGTGCGATCCTTGAAGTGCTCTACTCGACTGGAATTCGCGTGAGCGAAGTGGTTGCGATCAATCGAGGCGATCTCGATGTCGAAGGAAGTGTCTTGAAGGTCAAGGGTAAAGGACGCAGAGAGCGTGCGGTTCCGGTGGGTTCGCATGCTTTAAGTGCGGCGTGCCGTTATATCGTTCGGGCCGAGTCGGAGAAAGTGCCGATGACCCCAACGAGTCCGCTCTTTGTGAACAAATCTGGCACGCGTCTGTCGAGCCGCTCGGTGCGCCGTAAAGTTGCCAAGTATCTCAAGATTGCTGGATTGGATCCAGATATTTCGCCGCACACGATTCGCCATTCTTTCGCGACGCACTTGCTCGATAACGGCGCGGATCTGCGCGCGGTTCAGGAATTGCTTGGTCATCAATCGCTTTCGAGCACACAGGTGTACACCCATCTCACCACCGCTCGAATGCGCGAGTCATATGACCGCGCTCATCCGCGAGCCGAAGCATCGTAAGGACCGTGTGATCAAAGGCACGGATTCATCGCAGGGTGCGCCGTGGGTCTTACGGCATGGCGATTGTCT
>Ga0209702_10001440_pt1 | contig 45575 bp, 37 predicted proteins | sample FRY01_FD_187210 | JGI IMG/M metagenome (GOLD analysis project Ga0209702, IMG submission 187210) | Freshwater microbial communities from Lake Fryxell liftoff mats and glacier meltwater in Antarctica - FRY-01 (SPAdes) (version 2) | ecosystem: Environmental > Aquatic > Freshwater > Ice > Glacier... | reverse complement strand
GCTTTTTTTGAAGCCGCTTTTTGCGGTTTAGAATTTGGCAGCCGGCTTTTAGACCGTTTTTTCTTGCCAGTCTCTCATTCTTACCAGATAATGTATTTCAGTCAATCAAATATTCAACAAAGCAGAATTAATGATCCGTCTTGAAACTCGCCATTAATAAATGATCCGGGACCAAACCAATCGAATTTAAAGGATCCCGCATAACCGCCACTGGCGGACACGTTCAGCAGAATCGAAATTGTTCCGGAATCTGTGAGGGTCTGGCTGTTAGAGGTGCGATTGACCATGACCTGATTTGATGCTCCCCCAGAATAGGTCACACGCAGGTCAGCAAAATCGGCACCGTCCTTTTGCATATCAAAAACAGCGAAAGATCCGTTTGTTGTCGTGGTGGTGTCGTAGTTGTCGGGAGTGCCTGATCCTGATACGTTGGAGTTTGCTCCACCAATGTACAATTGAACTCCGGAGACCTCAATGTTCGCAGCCAGGCTTTTCACTTGACATAGGGCGGTCAAGGCGACAAGCCCGATTAACCTGTTAAATAGTGTCTTTTTCATTTTTTCTCGCTTACGTGTTGGTGGTTGAACCTAATGAATTTTAAGTTAAAGTAATATCATAGATGTATAAAACACAAAGGTCCGCTTATCGTCAAGTTAAAATTATGACTGATAGGCAATTGCTTTGAGGGGCCGGTGCTGTGGGCGGGTTCGTTTGACCGACGAGTAAGGGGGTGGGAGGGGCGCAATCCGCCGATTCTCGTCAAGGGCGCAAGGATCCAGATCAAGGCACTGACACGACGACGTGATTGGCCGAATGAAGTGCCGGCAGCACATGGAGCGGCACCATACTTTTAGCGTGGCCTTTCCTTCAGCAGGTTTCTGGCCACGGCCCAAGGCAGCTGATCCGGGCATTTGTCCACCGGTCTCCGAAACGCCCAGTCTCCCTGACCATGGGATGACACCCCTCCCTGACCGTGCAGGCCCGGGGGGCCTAGTAATGCGGTCGATTTACGACTTTTCTCGGCTTCTAATCGTGAAAGCCTTTGATGCTTGATCTATGGAGGCGAGGGCGGGAATCGAACCCGCTCATACCGGTTTTGCAGACCAGTGCATTCCCATTTTGCTACCTCGCCGCGGTCCGTGGTGACGGAATGGATCATTTACGCCGGGGGCGGCAGGCTGTCAACGCCCGGCTCGGAGCGATCAGCTCGAGGAGGGTGGCGCGGGCGTGGCGGGGCCGGGGTTTTCCGTTTGCAGATCTACCAGATGTCGATGGGCGGGACGACGAAGCGGGAGTTGTTCCAATTGGGGCGGGATTTGGTCGACTGCAGGCTGGAGACCGAGCCGTTTTCGAATTCCACGGTGAGGCGGCCGGTTTCGACCTTGATGTAGGTGATGGTTTGGACGAGGCGGCCGTAGCGGTCGCGGACCAGGGTGCGCTGGGGGATGCGGTCGTAGGTGACGTAGGAGAAGGTGCCGGTGGACGCTTGTTCGCGGACGTTGGTGGTTTCCTCGTCCGGTCGGCCGAGGGCGCGGATGACCTCGTCGGGGGTCATGCCGATGGCGGCCTCCTTGCGGGCGATGAGCTTTTCCACTTCGGCCTGGCGGGTGGCGGCTTGTTTGAGGCGGTCGAAGAGGCCGGGGTCGTCGGCGGTGAGATTTTTGAGGCCGACCCAGCCGACGATGGTGTCGTGGGCGGCGCGCCCGCGCACGCGGCAGGCCTTGTCGGTGAAGGCGATGAGTTCGACTTGTTGTCCGCCGAGCATCTGGCCGAGGCGGCGCCGGGCGGCGGGGTCGGCAAAAGCCGGAGCGGCCTGGGCCAGGCGGAGTTTGACCGGTTGGTCGGTGAAGTCCTCGACGTACACGGCTCCGCGTTCGCGGGTCAGGCTGCTCGGGCGCGCCGACTGCGCACGGGCCGGCAGGGCGGTCAGCACGATGAGGACGCACAAACAGAGGCGGCCAAGGCGGTGCGATTTCATGGTGGAAGTATGCGGATGGATGGAAGTGCGTGCAAGGCGGGCATTCGCGGGCAGCTTCCGACGTCATGACACCGAGCTTTCTTCAAACCGGGTGGCGGGCCGCCCTGCTGGTGCTGGCGCTGGGCGCGGGTACCCCGCTGCCGGGCCAGGATCTGGCCGCGGTGGCGGTCGATTGGAAGCCGCGTTTTGTTGGGGTCGAGGTTGCCGAGGTGCGGGCGTCGGAGCCGCGGCGGCTGCGCGGGGTGGCGCTGCGGATCGACCTGCGGGCGGAAGGGGTTTCGTTTTTGGCGACGCCCGCGAATGGCGAGCGACCGGGGGAGACGGATGCGCAGTTGACTTCCGCCTTCCTGGCCGAGCATGGCCTGCAGGCGGCCATCAATGCCGCGCCGTTCGACAGGGTGCATGAGCAGCCGGGGCAGCCGCAGGATGTGCGCGGGCTGCTGGTTTCCGAGGGGAAAAAAGTCTCGCGGGCGGGCGAGTCCCCGGCCCTCCTGATTGATCGGAAAAACCGCGCCTGGATCGAGGAATCGATGTCCAGTGTCCCGGCGAGCGCGTGGAATGCGGTCGGCGGCTTTGCGGTGATTGTGGAGGGGGGCGAGCCGACCGGCCGGGGCGATCAAAAGCTGCACCCGCGCACGGCCGCCGGAGTGTCGAAGGACGGTCGCTGGCTGTTCCTGGTGGTGATCGACGGCCGCCAATTCGGCCACAGCGGCGGCGTGTCGACGGCCGAACTGGCCTCGTTGTTTCTTCATCTCGGGGCCTGGGACGCGATCAATCTGGACGGCGGCGGCACGTCGACCCTGGTGGTGGCGGGTCTGGACGGCGCGCCGAAAATCCTCAACAGCCCCGTCCACGGCGGCCTGCCTGGCCGCGAGCGCCTCTCTGCCTGCCACCTCGGCGTGCGCGCCCAGCCGCTGCCGGAGAATCAGTGATCGGCACGTAGCCCGACAATCCGATGTCGAGTTCGCGGGGTATGAGGCGCGGCAGCGGCAGCGGCTGAAATGTTGAGAGGCTGAGAGGCTGAGGGGGTGTGTCTCTCTGGTTGACCTTGGGGGGATCGCCTTCGATTTTCGGGAATGTCACTATCCAGCGCTCTTTTCGCCAAGGCGAAGCAGCATATTCCCGGCGGGGTCAATTCGCCGGTCCGCGCCTTCCGCAACGTGGAGGGGGAGCCGTTTTTTGTGCGGCGGGCGAAGGGGTGCCGGATCTGGGACGTGGATGATCGGGTGCTGATCGATTATGTGGGGACGTGGGGGCCGGCGATTCTGGGGCATGCGCCGCAGGCAGTGATTCAGGCGGTGCAGGAGGCGGCGAAGGACGGGCTGAGTTTTGGGATCCCCAACCCCTACGAGGTGGAGATGGCGAGGTTGATCTGCGAGTGGGTGCCGTCGGTGGAGAAGGTGCGGATGACGAGCAGCGGGACCGAGGCGACGATGAGCGCGATCCGGCTGGCGCGAGGGTTTACCGGGCGTGAGCGGATCGTCAAATTTGCCGGCTGCTACCACGGGCATGTGGATTCGCTGCTGGTGGCGGCTGGTTCCGGGGCGCTGACACACGGGCGGCCGGACAGTGCGGGGGTGCCGGCGGCGCTGGCGGCGCTGACCCAGGTGGTGCCCTTTAACGATCGGGCGGCGGTGGAGGCGGTTTTTGCCGCGCAGGGGGAATCGATTGCGGCGCTCATTTTGGAGCCGGTGCCGGCGAATGCCGGGCTGTATCTGGCGGAGCCGGGCTTTCTTGAATTCCTTCGCGAGATCACGGCGCGCTACGGGGCGCTGTTAATTTTCGACGAGGTGATGACCGGGTTCCGGGTGGCGCGCGGCGGGTATCAGGAGCTGTGCGGCATCCGGCCGGACTTGAGTTGTTTCGGTAAGGTCATTGGCGGCGGGCTGCCGGTCGGGGCCTTCGGCGGGCGGGCGGACATCATGGATTACCTGGCTCCGGACGGGCCGGTGTATCAGGCCGGCACGCTGTCAGGCAACCCGCTGGCCATGGTCGCGGGGCTGACGCAGTTGCGCGAGATGGAGCGCGTCCGCGGCTGGGAGCGGCTGGAGGACATCGGGGCGCTGTTCGAAAAACACGTGCGGGCGGCGCTTGCCAGCGCGGGCAAAAACCACACCTTCCACCGCCAAGGCAGCATGTTTTGCCTGTTTTTTGCGGACCATCCGGTGCGCCACCTGGCGGAGGCGATGGATCAGGACACGGCGGCCTTCCGGCGGTTTTTCCACACCTGTCTGGCTGGGGGGGTTTATGTGGCTCCTTCGCCGTTCGAAACCGGATTCCTCTCGCTGGCCCATACCGAGGCGGAGATTGAGGAAACGGCGGCGGTGATGGCCCGGGCGCTGGCGGCCTAGCGCACGGACGTCAGGGTGCCCGGCGGCAGCGGCGCGGGCGCGAGCGCCTCCACCTGCCAATGCCCGGTCAGCGCATCGGACGGCAGGGGGGGCTGCCAACGGAGGCGCACCGAGACCACGCCCTCGCGGCCCCACGGCAGCAGCGCTTCGGCGGCGGCGGCCAGCGCCGTGGCGGCCGGCACGTAGGCGCGGGCCGCCACCGATGGGTCGGTCTCCTCGGTGATTTTGAGGCAGAGGAACACGTCCTCGGCGGGCGCGGAGCGCCCGAAACTGCGGGTCCGGGCGGCTCGGACGACGACGGCGGTCGCGGCGGCGGGATCTTCCAGGCGTAGCACGGCGGCCAGCGGCGGCTCCACTGCCGCTGATGCCAAGGCGGCCGGAGCCGGGGCGGCGGCGATCGGGGCGGCGGCGATCGGGGCGGCGGCGATCGGGGCGGGAAAATCCGGGGCGGGAGCGGGCGGAGCCTCCGGCGCGCCGGAGGCGGCGCGCGGCGGAGCGCTGGCCGGGCCGGCCGTGGACGGTTGCGGCAGCGCCAGCCAGCTGACCAGCGCCGTGCCACTTGCCACCGCCGCCGCCAGGGCTGTCCAGCGGTGCCGGAAGCGGCGGGGTGGGGCGGGGGCCGGGCGGGCCGGCACCGTCCGGGTCCGGGAGGGCGGTCCGCCCAGATCGATCTCTTGCAGGCGCAGCCAGTCTCGATACGGCATGGCCCGTCCTCCGGACCCGACCCGCGGGGCCGTCACCCCGGAGGCGCAGACCGGGCAGGTGCCGGCCGCCTCGCGCTGGGATTGCGGGACGCGCAGTGGGCTCGCGCAGACGGGGCAGGCAAAATCCAGCATGGGCTCGCCCAGCAGCCGCGCGGCGGACCGGGAGCGTCTGGCGGCGGCGGTCTCAGCCTCTCCTTCTGGTACCGCGAGTGCGGCCATGATGGTGGTGCATGGGTTCAAATGAAGGGCCTGACGGCTTTTACCACAATTTGACTTATAATCAAGAAATCGAAATAATGTTCAGAGTGATCGGCTGATCGGCGGGCGGCAAGATTTTGTCAAGGTGGTGGCGTGAAAATTGCTTGTCTTTCTTCGACAAGCTGGCGTATAACCCCACATGCCGGGGGTCTCCATCACGCAAAGTCAACGGTTGGCGCAGTCGCAGGTTCTGTCGCCGCAGATGCAGCAGAGCTTGAATGTGCTGCAGGCTCCGACGCTGGAGCTGCGGCACTTGGTGTATCAGGAACTGGCGCAGAATCCGACCCTGGAATCCGAGTCGTCCGAGATTTCGCTGGAGGAGGCCGGGCTGGAGCAGGCGGAGCGGGACGACGATTTCGACAGCGAATTTTCGCGGCTGTCGCAGATGGATGACGAGTGGCGCGAGTATCTTTCGCAGTCGCGGACGCGCGGGCCGCGCACGGCGGAAGATGAGGAGCGGCGGCAGTTTTTATTCGATTCGCTGACCGCGCCGGAGACGCTGGCCCAGCACCTGGAGAACCAGTTGGTGGCGGAGTCGCTTGACCCGGAGGAGCGGCGCGACGTGACCCGATTGATCGGGTATCTCGACGACCGGGGGTTTCTGTCGTCGCCGCTGCGGGAGATTGTGTTTGAGGAGGGGATTCCGATCGACCGGCTGAAGGCGGCGAAGAAGATCCTGCAGGGGCTGGAGCCGGTGGGGGTGGGGGCCGAGACGCTGCAGGAATGCCTGCTGCTCCAGCTGGAGCGGCAGGGGCGTGCGGATTCCCTGGAGTATCGGCTGGTTTCCGGTCATCTCGACGATCTCGCGCGGCGGCGGCTGCCGGATCTGGCGCGGCGGCTGAAGGTGCCGGTCGAACGGATTTCCCAGGCCGCCGAGGTCATCGGCTCGCTCAATCCGCGCCCGGCCCAGGATTTCGCCAGCACCGGGCAGAACCAGTACGTCCAGCCCGACTTGGCGGTTGAGAAGGCCAACGGCTCCTACGTGGTGACCCTGAACCAGGAGGCGGTGCCGCGGCTGCGGATCAGCAACACGTATAAGGATTTGATGGCGCGCACGGGCACCGGCGACGAGGTTCGCGGCTACATCCGCGAGCGGATCCGCAGCGGGAAGTTTTTCATCCAGTCGATCGAGCAGCGGCAGCAGACGATCCGGAAGATTGCCGAGGAGATTGTGGTGCGGCAGAAGGAATTTCTTGAGCACGGGCCGAGCCAGCTCAAGCCGATGAACATGGCCCAGCTCGCGGAGGTGGTCGGCGTGCATGAGACCACGGTCAGCCGGGCGGTGAACGGCAAATACATGCTGACGCCCCAGGGGGTGTACGAGCTGCGGTATTTTTTCACCACCGGCCTGGAGACCGAGTCCGGCGAATCGATGAGCAATGTCAGCGTCAAGGCCGCACTCCAGGAGCTGGTCAAAAACGAGGACTCCGCCAAACCCTACAGCGACGACGCCATCGTCAAAAAGCTGCTGGAGCAGGGGATCAAGCTGGCGCGCCGGACGGTGGCCAAGTACCGCGACGAGCTGGGCATTTTGCCGAGCCATCTGCGGAAGACGTATTGAGCACTGGAGCGACCTCCGGGCGCAAGGTGGAGCGCGACCTCCGGGCGCGCAGGCGGTGAGGACTTGCCGCGGCCGGAGACTGGTTGTCTGCTTGAAGGGCGGGCGCGCTGAGGAAGCCGGCATGCGCGAGGGACGTTTCGCACCCGGCGGTCACGTCAGACGAGGCGGGCGGAGAGCCGGCCGAAGCACCCGCCGCGGGCGACCGAGATGGGCGTGCGGCCCTCGATCTCGGGCGACTAACGGCCGCGTGGACGGGTCTGCCACGAGGTGGCATTAGCCTCCCATGTCGAGGGATCCTTGTCGGGGCCGGCAGAGAAGACGAGCACGCCTTGATAGAGTTTTTTTTCGGTGCCGGCGGGGTCCGGGTTGTCGATGTCACCGCTGTCGTCGGCGTCGAGGAGGAGGTAGAATTCGTTGTGCCACGAATCGACGATGACGGGACCGGCATCGGTGGACTTCAGGCCAGCTTGATGCTTCTTTTGGGCTGTTCTTATCTCGGGCAGAAAGTTGACTTGGTCCGGGTTGAGGGCGGCGTCGGCTCCCAGGAGGATCGATGTGAAGTGGGCATCCACGCGCACCGGAGTCGTTTCGTCGGGCGCAGCATCAATTGGCAGGGGGTATCTCGAATAATGAGCGTAATAATTTTTGATGGCATTGCCCAATTGCTCAGTATTGCACCCGGAGCCAGGCGGGGCCGCAAGGCGAAAAAAGCCGGGCTGACGGCGTGTGCCGACCGGCGGTCCGGGGATGAACGGTCGGGGCACCCGGAACGCAAAGGGCAAAACAAGCCTCAAGGGCTGAGGCCGCGCCGGGGTGACGCTGGGTTCGTTCGCTCCCCCCGGCCAGTTCACTCCGCGACGACTGGTGACCCGGCTTTACGGACGGAGGTGCTCCGCCTCATTGACCGCCGGGCCGCCCGCCGCATGGTGCGCCGATGAGGAAATTCGACGACCCGAACGAGATCATTGTCGCCCCCAGCGTACTCGCGGCGGACTGGAGCCGGCTGGCCGAGGAGGCCGCCCGCGCCATCCGCAGCGGGGCGGACTGGCTGCACCTCGACGTGATGGACGGGCATTTTGTGGACAACATTTCCTTCGGCCCGCAGTTCGTGCAGACCCTCGCGAGCACGAATGATTTTTTTTACGACGTCCATCTGATGATCGAGCGGCCGGATCGTTACCTGGAGCGCTTTATCAAGGCGGGCGCGGACAATCTGACGGTCCACGTGGAGGCCGACCACGACGTGGCGGAATCGCTGCGGCGGATCCGTGCGGCGGGCGTGGGCGCGGGTCTGGCGATGCGGCCGGAGACGGATTTTTCCCGGGTCGAGCCGTATCTCGATCAAATCGACCTGCTGCTGGTCATGACGGTGGTGCCGGGATTTGGCGGGCAGAAATTCATGCTGGAGACGATGCCGAGCCTGGTGGCGGCGAAGAAGATCCGCGAGGCCAAGGGCCTGCGGTTCCATCTGGAGGTGGATGGCGGCGTTTACGAGGACACGGCGCGGACCGCGCGCGAGCATGGGGCGAACGTGCTGGTGGCCGGCACGGCGGCCTTTGGCGCGCCGGACATGGCTGCGGCGGTGCGGGCTCTGCGGGGGGGGTGAGCGGGTGCCAAGTTCGGCCAGCGCGAAAGCCGTGCCTGATTCCCGCTCGCAACGCGGTGGCTCAGGTAAAGAAAACCTGCCAAGCGAGCAGGCCGGTCAGGATGCAGAGGAGCAGGACCCCGACGATCCACCACGTGCGGGTGGATCGCCCATGGGTGCGCCGCCGCGACTTCCGGTCCCGGTCGCGCGAAGGCCGGCGGAGGGCGTCGGTGCTCTGGCGCGCGGCAAAAGAAGGTTTGTCGCCGGGGTTTCCGGTGATGCGCTGCCAGCGGTTGCTGTTATCGGCCATAGCGGTGAGGATGAGCGAAAAGTAAGGGTCAGGGGAAGAAGAATTTTTCAGGTTCCGAGGGGCGGGCCGCCTTCGCCGTCCTCCTCGCCCTGCAGGCTTCGTTCCTGCATCGCGTTGAGCAGCGGCGACTCGTCGCTGACATGATCCCAGACTTTGCGGCTGACATAAAGCGGTGCCTTGACGCGCAGGGCGAGGGCGAGGCAGTCGCTCGGGCGCGCGTCGATCTCCATGATCTTGCGCTGGTGCAGTTCGTTGTCGGCCACCAGGATGAGGCGGGCGAAGAAGATGTTGTCGTTGAAATCGTTGATGATCACGCGTGCGATCCGGGCCTCATAGGCGGCCAGAATGCTCACGATCAGGTCATGGGTGAGCGGCCGCTCCTTGGGTACGCCGTGCATGGCCATCATCACGGCCATGCCGACCATCTGGTCGATGTAGATGACAAAAACCTTTTCCTCGTTTCCGAGAAAAATGGCGCAGCCCCCACTGGCGGGGATGACGGCCTTGACTTCGACCTGGACGACGGGTTGGGACATGCGGCGGGCGGCGGTTCGCGCTAAACGAAAATGCAGGTTACGGCCGGCCCAGCCCGAGGGCAAGGTAATGGCGCGAGACGGCCACGTATTTTTCGGCCCAGGTTTTGACCAGGGATTGTTCTTCCAAGGAGAGTGATCGGCGCACCTTGGCTGGGGTTCCGATGACCAGCGAGCCGGGGGGGATTTTAGTCCCTCCAGTGACCACCGCCCCCGCGCCGATGATGGAGCGGGCGCCGATTTCCGCGCCGTCGAGGATGATCGCGCCCATGCCGACCAGCACCTCGTCGTGGATGGTGCAGGCGTGGACGATGGCCTTGTGCCCGACGGTCACCAGCTCACCGATGAGCGCGGGGAAGTCATCGGCCAAATGCACGACCGCGCCATCCTGAATGTTGCTGCGCGGGCCGATGACAATGCGGTTGATGTCCCCTCGGACCACCGCCTGGTACCAAATGCTGGCCTGCTCGCCCAGGGTCACGTCGCCGATCACATCCGCGCTGGGGGCGATGAAGGCGCTGGACGGCAGGCGCGGCCGACGCAAAAGGAAGGGGGGAGGGGCAACCGGCGGAATCATGGTGGCAGTGTCGCCGAAAAAAACTTGTCCTCACTCAAATTTTTAAAACGCGCATTGACAATTGCCCCTCATCCCATAAAAACGCGGCCCAACGCGAAAATTCCACCTCCATAACCATCCATTCCATTATGAACAAAGCCGAATTAACCGAAGCCGTCCTCAAAAACCTTGGCAAAGAGACCACCAAGAAGGCTGCTGGTGACGCTCTGGAAGCGGTCATCGCCGCCATCGCTTCGGGCATCAAGAAAGACAAACTCGTCCAGATCATCGGCTTCGGCACGTTTAAAGTGAGCCAGCGGGCCGCTCGCAAGGGACGCAATCCAAAGACCGGGGAAACCATCAAGATCAAGGCGTCGAAGAGCGTGCGCTTCTCCGCCTCGAGCGCGATGAAGGCCAAACTGTAAGGTTGCGGAGGCATTTTTGCGGCGCGATCGTCGCTCCGCCGCAGAGCCGGGGCCGGGAGGTCCCTGCTTGGCGGTCAGGTGGTGCTCGAATGCGCGACCGGTTTGACTGCCTGGGCTCCGGTGGTCCCGCAACCGGCGGACCACAGCTTCACCGACCCGATCGACGGCCAGCGGGCGTGTTTTCGGCTGGTCCGGCCTTAGCCAGACGGCGAGAGTGCCTCCAGTTGTCGCAGGAGCGACTCTCTCGCGGTCGCGATGCCCTTGTAGGCGGCCACGTCCTCCGGCATGGTGCGGAGGGCGGTAGTGAGGCGGTGCACCACCTCTGGAAAGGGCAAGATTTCCGCGAGGCGGACGCGTCCGACGCGGATGCCGAAGAGCACGTCGCGGGAGCCGGGCAGCCGGGCTAGGAGTTGCTCTTCGTAGCGCAGCCAGGTGGCGGTGAGCCGGGCCTCGTGGGTGAGCGGGCGCAGGTGGAGCGACGGGTGATGGTTGAGGGCGGAGTCGGCGGACAGACCCCAGTTGTCCCGCAACCAGACCGCGCCGGGTTTCAGCCGGTCGAGGAAGGTGTTGATCTGGCGCCCGAGGGCCGCGTTCAGCCCGGGGACGGGCGCATGGATTTCGTCCAGTGGGCGGCCCACCTTGTCGGCCAGGCTCCAGCCCGAGGGAAAACACACGACCCCGGCGGAGAGGCGGAACACGCCGTCCTCATCCCGGCGGAGGACCACCCAGTCGGGCTCCCAGGTGCCGCCGGCCCGGACGCACCATGCGGTCAGCGCCGTCGGGTCGTCCTCCGCGGGCGGCGGCGGCAGCGGAGCGGCCGGGGAGCCGCTCTCCGCGAGCCAGGCGCGCACCATGCCGGCGGTCGCGATCAGCGACTCGCCGGTCGCGGGCAGGGCGGCGGCATACAGCGAAGCCCGGGTTGCGAGCAGCAGGCGCCGCTCCGCCATGACCTCGCCATGGTGAAGGGTGGGGGCAAAAAACGGCCCGCCCTCGCCCGGACGCAGAGCCATCTGAAAGCGGAAGCTTCCATCCGTCAGCGACCGCAGCGGATCGGTGGGCGTGGTCATGACTGCAGCAAATGCCCGCCGCTAGACGTCCACCGTGCCGTCGAACACAAAGTCGCCGGGTCCGGCCAGGGTCACCTCGGTGAAGGCACCGCCGGCGGTTTGGGCAAAACCGATGGTGAGCGTGTCGCCGCCGCGGACGAGGACGTCGATGGGGGAGGGGGTGCCGTGGAGCAGGTGGTGGATGAGGGCGCCGGCCACGGTGCCGGTGCCGCAGGCGAGCGTTTCGTCCTCCACTCCTCGTTCGTAGGTGCGGATGCTGATCCGTCCCGACCCGGTCACCCGGACGAAATTCGCGTTCGTGCCCCGGGGGGCGAAGCGTTCATGATACCGGAGCGCGGCCCCGTCGCCGCGGACGTCGATGGTTTCCAGATCGTCGACGAAGACGACGGCGTGCGGCACCCCGGTGTTGAGCGAATGGATCGTCAGGTCGCGTTCGTTCACCGGCAGCGTTTCGTTGAGCGCCAGCGAGTGGGGTTCGCTCATGCGCAGCCGCACCCGGTCCCCCAAAAACTCCGCGCCGATCACCCCCGCCATCGTTTCGAAGGTCACTGACTTCAGCGCAAATTCATGCAGCCGGTTCACGAAGCGCGCAAAACACCGCGCCCCGTTGCCGCACATTTCCACTTCGCCGCCATCCGCGTTGTAGTACCGCATCCGGAAATCAGCTCCCTTTTCCGCCGGTTCGACCGCGAGCAGGCCGTCGGCCCCGATGCCGCGATGGCGGTCGCAGAGGCGGGCGATGCCGGCCTGGTCGAGCGCCATGATCCCGGCGCGGTTGTCGACCAGCACGAAATCGTTGCCGGCGCCATTCATCTTGGTGAAGTGCAGAGTCATCTGGGTGCAGTGCGGGAAAGGGCGGCGCGCGGGCGCTCGTCAGACGGATTTCGTGGCCTCGACCAGTGGACGCACGAAGGCGGTGACGAGGGCGGCGAGGTCGGGCGAGGTTCCGTGGGCGGCGATCGTTTTGACAATGGCGCTGCCGACGACCACGCCGTCGGCCGATTGGGCGACGGCGGCCGCTTGCTCGGGCGTGGAAATGCCGAAGCCGACGCAGACGGGCACGCCCGAACCACTTTTGATGATGGCGACGTTTTCCGCAATGTTGTCGGCGAGCGCAGTCTGCTCGCCAGTCACCCCTTCGCGCGAGACATAATAAATAAACCCTTCGCCCGCGGCCCCGATGGCCTTCATGCGCTCGGGCGGCGTGGTCGGGGCGATCAGGCGGATCTGGCGGAGTCCGTGGGTGACGGTCAGTTCGGCATTGGCCGCGGCCTCGTCCGGGGGCAGGTCAAGCAGGAGCACTCCGTCCGCACCCGCCGCCGCGGCGTCCGCATTGAAGGTTTCGAATCCGTAGGTGTACACGGGGTTCAGATACGTGAACAGGACCAGCGGGATTTGCGAGCGCTCGCGGATCCTTCGCACCAGCCCGAGCACGCCGGCCGTGGTCGTGCCGCTGTCGAGCGCCCGCTGCGCCGCCAACTGGTTGACGATGCCGTCCGCCAACGGGTCCGAAAAGGGCAGGCCGAGTTCGATCACGTCAACCCCGGCCGATTCCAGCGCCAGCACCAGATCGAGCGTGGCGTCGAGGGTCGGATCGCCCGCCGCGAGATAAGCAACGAAGGCGGCTTTCTTTTCCTGGCGGAGACGGGCGAAGGTCTGATCGAGGCGGTTGTCCGGCATCCGTCATCCATGGACGCGGGACCGGAGGTTGGCAACTCAGCCGTTGCCCTGCACCCACTGCGAGTGCCGTGGACGGCTTTCCCAGGGGACCGCTTTCTCTCGCGCCCGAAGAGGACGCGGCCCCGACGGCACTCGCGCCGCGCCGGGCAGAATTATCGCGATTTTGGAAGGGGAGGCGTGCCTCAAGCCTTCTTGTTCTTCTGCACGAAGCGGTAGATCACCAGCAGGAGGATCGCGCCCATGGTGGCGATAAAGAGGCCACCGAGGTCGAAGGACTCGATTTTGCCCAAACCGATGAAGCTGCCAAGAAAACCTCCCAACACACCACCCACGATCCCGATGCCAATGGTGACGAAAATGCCGCCCGGATCCTTGCCAGGCATGATGAATTTCGCGAGAGCCCCGGCGATGAGGCCAAGAAAGATCCAAGAAATGATGCCCATAATGGGGAAAACTATACGAGAAGAACCGTCGTGGGCAAGTGAAATGCCCGATCCGCTCATCACGCTCCACGAGGCGTTTTCATGTGTCGGAGCACACCATAGAAACTGAATGACTCGTGAATAGTGGGTTTTTCGGGATGCCGAAGGCTCTGGACGGGCTGTGAGGCGGGCCGCGAGGCCCGTCGCGTTGCCTTCCAGGCAACGAGTGCCTCGTTGGCTCGAAGCCAACGCGACGTTCGGGCCACCGCAGCGCCAGCCCGAGAGCGGAAACACCCTGAACCACGCTCAGCCAGGCACCGGGAAGGGGGTTGCGGTGGACTCGGGTGGGGTGGGATTTGGTGGGCGGGCGTCGGGCTTGTGCCGTCGGGCATACCCCGCGAACTCGACATCGGAATGTCAAGCTGCTTTGCTGGTTTGTTTCTCGGCGGCGGTATTATCGTTCTGGCGAGGAAGCTTGGGCCGGGGGGCGGCCCGGGACGTGGCTGAAGAGGCGCTCACGAATGGCCTGCGCACGCACGGCGCCGATGTTCAGGTCCTGCCTTTTGCTGCGCTTTCCCATGCCGTTTTTATCGAGGTTGATCGTGTCGGCTTCTCCGGGGCTGTGGAAATGATCCGTCATCCCCCGCAGCACCTCGGGAAAACCGGTGATGGTGAAGGAGTCGTCAGCGGCTGTATACACAGCCTGGCGGCCGCCGCGGACGATGCTCCAGGCGGGTGGTAGGAACCAGAAGAGGATCAGGAAGCACCAGCCGAGGTGCTGCCACCACGGGTCGCGGCGGAGCAGATGCGCACATTCATGAGCGAGCACGCGCTGCAGTTTGTGCTCGGGCCATGCGAGCGCGGAAACGGGCAGGAGCAGCACTGGACACCATGCCCCCCAGACGCAGGGCGTGACCGCTCCAGGGTGCAGTCGGACGTGGTGGACGCGGTCCCATCCGGCCACTGCGTGGGCCGGTTGCAGCCAGGGTGCGCCTGTCACCTTGCGGGACTGTCGATGATATCGGGTGCGGACGGCGAGGCTGGCGATCCATCCGCAAAGCATGAGGGCAGCTCCGCCCAGCCAGAGGATGCCGAGGGTGAAGAGATGGGGGGCTTCGAGGGCGAGGTTGCGCGTGGCGGAACCAGCGGGGATTGCCTGGAGCCCGATGAGGGCGGGGGACTGCTCCGCGGTCTCATTCGGAGACAGACGCACGACGAATTTGGCCGCGGGTGTGCCCGCGCCGCTCTGAACGCCGGGGGAGCGCACCGGGGCTGTCCCCCAGGCATTCAAGGCGGCCCAAGCGAGGAACCCAAGGGCGGCCCGCCATGATGAGACGGGCGGCGAACGATGTACGGGCGGCCGAACCGCGCCGCACCAGCAAAAAAAACGGCCATGCCCCGGCAACCAGCAGGCTGGCGTGCAGCAGGATCGTGGCGAGATTCTCGGCAACGCCGGCGAGAAAGATGCGCGCACCGAAACTGCGCTTGCAGCCGCCGGCGTGGAAGTTGATGAAGCGATCGTGGCGGAGGGTAGAAGGCAATTCGCACAGAACGCGGAAGAAGAAAAGGTCCGTGCCGAGGCCGCGCAGATCCCCCGCGCTCCGTTCATTGAAGGATTTGGCGGAATCAAAACCGGCGGTGTGTTGCCCGACGTTGAGCTGCTCAAGACCGACGGCTCAAAGGCACTTCTCTCGACAGTCTCAGGCGGCCGCGTGACGGTGCTTGGGATCTGGTCCGGCCCGCACGGCCCTGGCGACGATCTCCTTTCGATTTGGCGCGACTGGAGCAAAAAATGCCCGGAAGTCACCTTCGTCGGCGTTGGCAGCTTTGCCCCGCTGGCGGACACTGCCGCATGGGAGACCGCGAACGCCGAGAAATTTCCGTTTCCGCTCTTCGTCGACCCAGCCGGCCCGCAGCCAAGGCCCGCGCGGCCGCTGGATGAAGCCAGCGACGAGGAAAAAGATGCTTTCCGTAAAGCCACTAGCGAACACTACCGAAGCCTCGCAACGGTCAAGATTGCCGGCATCTTGCCCCCGTTGCCATCCACGATCGTACTCGACGCCGCCGGCAAGTTGGTCGGCTGGTGCGACGGTTTCGGTCCCGCTTATTCCGATGGCATCGCCAACCTCCTCCTGCGCGCCGGGGTGAAACTCGCCGCCGCCGATGTGCCGGCGAAAGTTTGGACTGCGGCAGAAACCACACCCGAGGTGCCCGAGCCGGTTGGCGCTCAGTTGAAGATCGGGGCGATGGTGCCGGATTTCACATCCCAGACTCTTGAGGGCAAGGACGTGAAATTGTCGGACCTGATCGGCAAAGTCGTCATTCTAGATTTTTGGGCCAGGTGGTGCGGGCCCTGCCTGGTCGCGATGCCGCACACGCAGAAAGTTGCCGCACGCTACAAGGAGCAGGGTGTAATCGTCCTAGGTTCCTGCACGAATGACATGCGTGCGAAGTTCGAGGATTGGATGAAGGCGAACGCGTCCAAGTATCCTGACATCGTCTGGGCGCACGACAAGGCCGAGCGCACGCCGGAGCGGGCATCGAACAAGCTCTTCGGCGTCACGGGGATTCCAACGCAATTCATCATTGATCGCACAGGCAAGGTGGTGGACATCGTAGTGAGCTACAAAGAGGGCGAAGTGATCCTCGACGCCGCCCTCGCCAAAGCCGGCGTGAACGTCGATGCCGAGACCGTCGCCAAGGCGAAACAACAACGCGCTCTTCGCGGCGAGTAAGCCGCTCGCTGGGGCTGGTCGGTGAGGAGACCAACTGGGCAGCTCAGCGGGTTTCTGAATTTGCTGGAGGCGGCGCAGGTGGACCCGGTATCTGGACTGGCCGAAAATATGCCGAACCACCCTGCGACGAGGCCGGCTTCCGAGCAGCCCAAGTCTTCGGCCTCGCCGCCGAAACCGTCCGGTCTCGGTGGAATCGCCAAGCTAACAGGTTCGGTCAAGAAAGCTCGCCAGCGCATAATTCTACTTTGTCGGGCTCCGGTTTGCCGACGCTCCACTGCTCACTCTGGAGCCCGACAAAGTAGAAATAAGTATGCGCGTTTATCGAATGAAAGGGAACATGTGGATGTTTTATTCCACGCATCCTGTCTATGGCTTGGTGATGGCGACGCGGTAGAATTTCCTGCTCGCACCGGCGTTGGGATCGATCACTATCCGCTCCACCCCGTTGTCCTGTGTCGACAACTCCGCTCCAGCCTTGTCGCCTACGGCTCCAAGGCTTCCGCTCCGTCGGCCTGCCGTCCGCCCACACCCACACTCCGAGCGGGCCCCGACCAGCTCCTCCCACAGATCATCCCGAATCTTCCACCCCCCGATTACACGTCTTGATCCCGACGCGTTACCCCAGGGGGCCTCAGTTTGGATCGAGGACCAGGGTGCGTTCCTCATCGAGGCGGTGGTCGGAATGGATCTTATTGTGGTCCATGGTAAGCCGCCCACCTGCGCGGCCAAATGGCCGATGTTCATCTGATTGTTGGCGACCGGCTGCTGTCAGCGGTCGCCAGGCGATGGCATCATCGTGGTCAGTGCCGTTCTGGATTTCATCGAGCGGCGGAGGAAGTGAAATTCAAGGAGAAGACTGGACCGAATCAAAGATGGCGGTGGTGGACGCGAAGGAATTGCCGGAGCAGACAAAAAGACCGACGCGGCTATGATCGTCGAAGGTCGCGGGAAGAATCATCCGTGGTTCGCCCCAGTCGCGTCCATCAGCGGAGGCGAAGACCTGCGTTTGCCCGCCTGCCTGGACGAGCTTGAGATGAATCGGCAGCGTGACCATGCCCAGATCCTTTTTCTGGTTGTCGTCTTGATCTCCGGACTTGTCCCGCCACCGGCAGACGAGTGAACCCGAGGCCTCGACCTGGATCAGCCGGTAGCGTCCGCATTGCTCGGTGAGCGATTCCCTGATCATCAGTCCGGCCACGGAAGGCGGCCGGGGGTCCCATTGATGGGAGGGACCGCCGATGCTGGGGGCCAGACTGGTCAGGCGGGCGGAGAGGGAGACTTCGCCGGCCACCGGCCGGCTGACGAAGGCACCCTGGTCCCGCATACGCTCCCAGAATGATGTCATCGCATGACCGCAGCCGGTCAGAGTGAAGACCCCGCCTGCCACCGAGATCGCACCGGGAATGACCGGGGCATTGAGTTCGTCATATTGCCACCCGGCTGGCAGCGTCGAAGCCACCACGGTCACCGCGCAGGTCTGCCGCACGTTGTCGATCATCGCGGTAAGAGTGCATGTGCCGGGCTTTTTCCCCACCACCATGGCGGTCTGTTCGCCGATCTTCCGGACGTCGGCCACGGAAGGATCGCTGCTCGACCAAGCGATTTCCCGCTCGTATGATTCCATCGGCGTCAGTGTGGCATTGAGGGTGGTGCGATCATTGACCGCGAGGGTGACGCTTTGTTGCTCAAGACTGACCGCGGTGACGGCCACTCCTGGCCGGCAGTGAATCGCCTCATTCAGCTCCAGCGTCGCGAGGACGGTGCCCTCCTGTTCGTTCGCCGCGAAGACATTCAGCCGATAGGTGTTCCATTTGGTTGGTTTGGTGATCGTGAATTCGTGACGGTGAGCGGGTTGATTGAATTCCGGATTCTTCTGAAGATTCAGCGAAGTCCAGGTTTGGCCGCCGTCATTGGAGCCGCACAATTCCAGATGGCGTGGCACGCGCTGCTGGTCAGGGCACACGACCGCATACGAGGTGACAAGGCAGGCGCGCCCATCGACATACTGACATTGAACCCAGCTCGACGACGCCTGGGTCACCCACGCCGTCCGGTCATCGAGATCGAATGCCTTGATCGCGGTTTCAGCGGAGTCCGCGCCGCCGCCGCCCGTGATCTGACCCATGCCCGCCGTGGCGTAATAGGAGGTGTTGAATGAGAGTTCTGTCGGACGGGCCCTGCCTGCGACCATCAGATCCTCCAGCGCCCTCTCGACTTATGACTTGGGCGGGGTTTTATTCAGGACGAGATAGGAGTGGTTGGTATTCTCATCGGCCTGCCACGTGTTGATCCCCGTGGTTGCATCCACTACATTCCTGCCCGCGCTGACGACCGTGTAGAATGGCGCGGCCCCGCGCACGGCCACCAGACAGGAAACAGGATCCCAGCTCAAACGGTCCCCGGCAAACCCCACCTCCGGAAAAAGCCGGTGCGCCATGGTCAGTGGGTTGTGCTCCGGCATCTCATAGGTCACGCGGCGGCCGGACATCGTCGAGCCGCCCTCGCCATTGAAGAGCACGGGTGTCGGCCACGTCGAACAGACCAAGGCCGCTGCGGCGGGGTCTTGCTTGAAGTTCCACTCCGCTTCTTTCCTGTTCGCACCGGGTGGATAGTTGCCGCCCATGACCTCGAGCCGCCGGACCTTCTTCGCCACGAGTGCGCGGCCATCCAGCGGGCTGGCTTGGTCCGGGGTGGACTTCAGCAAGTGCGCCAGATTCCGCAATGGACCGACCGCGACGATGACCACGCTGCCCTCGGGTTGTTGCGAAAGAATCTGGCGGTAAAGCACGGTTGCGTCCGGGTAATCCTTGCTTGCTGCGAATGGATGCGGGAAGCGTTTCGCCAACTCGGCGGTGTAATGAGGACCGGCGAGAAACCCAGGGTCTTTCAGCGTCCCGACAGGAATCCCCGGACGGCCAAACCAGGTGTTGATCCCATCCAGGGCCGGGGCGATCGCGTCTGCGGAAACGCAACCCATCGTCGCGAGAATCCGCGCCTCACCAAGTTCCACGGCACCGTGCAAAACAAAGAGTGCGCCGACGTCATCACAATCGCCACCCATGTCCGTGTCGAAGATGAAGGGCACGGGCAGGCGACGCGGCTGTCCTTCGTCCCCCTTCGCCTGCGCGGATTCGCTCCAGGCACCCCCGAGCAGGGAGCCCGCGACGCCGCCAAGCGCTCCACACCACCGGGAGATCCGGGAGAGTGGGTCTTTTGGATGCAATTCAGAGGGCCCAGCTGCTGCGCCCAGTGCGGGTGCGCAGGGTGGGGGCGGTGCCGCTGCCAATGAGTTGTTCATTCCTGGGCATTTCACCTCAGTCTGGCTCCGAATCGAGCCGCGGCTTCACGGATCGGAGAGAATTCCCGGCGTGATCCCCAGGTCGTGGGCGTGCATTCTTGCTGGGAGGCGTGCCCCCGCCGCCGGGCTGAGCACGCGGCCGCCACTGGCGGGGGCCCTCACCACGCTTCCCGCCCAGCGGTCCGAGCCCGTGCTGCTGCGCTCTGTGCCATCCCTGCGGTTGATCCCGGCGCAGGTGTCTGGGCGGAGGCACCGGCTTATTCCTGAAGGCTTTCGACCAGTCCGCGGCGCATGGCCTCAAGCGGTGCCGGCGGTCCGAACCAGTATTCGAACGAGGCGGCACCCTGGTGGAGGAGCATGGAGAGGCCATTGGTGGCGCTGGCTCCGGCGGCGCGCGCGGCGGCCAGCAGCGGCGTTTCCGGCGGGCTGTAGATCATGTCGTAGACGTGGTGCCGGGGCTCGAGCTGACCGGGGCCGATGAGCGCAGCATCGCCCGGCTTCATGCCCACGGAGGTGGCATTAATGACGAGATCGATGTCGCGCAGGTCGGGTTCGGTCTGCAGCACCAGGCGGTCCGAGCGATAAAAGGCGCCGAGTTCGTGGGCGAGGCGCTCAACTTTTTCGCGGGTGCGGTTGACTAGCGTCAGGCGGGCGCAGCCGGCGAGAGCGCACTGGATGGCGGCGGCGCGTCCGGCACCGCCGCCGGCACCGAGGAGGAGGATGCGCTGGGTGGCGAGGTCGAGGCCGAATTCCTCATTCAGCGCCCGGAGCAGGCCGGGACCGTCGGTATTGTGGCCGAGGATTTGGTCACCGCGGAAGACCAGGGTGTTGACCGCCCCGAGACGGCGGGCCAGCGGGTCCACCTCATCGGCCATTTCCAGTGCGGCGAGCTTGTGGGGGATGGTGCAGTTGATGCCCGCGAAGCCGGCGTCGCGGCAGGCGCGGACGGCGTCCGCAAACTGGTCGGACCGGACGTGCAGGCGCACGTACTGCGCATCCAGCCCGCGTTCGCGCAGCGCGGGATTGTGCATCTGCGGCGATCGCGAATGGGCGACCGGATCCCCGAAAACCGCGACGCGGGCGGGGGGCGACAGGTGCGGCAGATCGGCAATCTGCGCGGGGGTGAAAACGGGCCAACTCATGAGGCTGAGCGTACCCGTGGATCGCCCGGCTGTCAGGAAGGACCTTCGTTCCGGCACCGGGCGTGTTCCCACCGCGGCTGGACTTGGACGATCGCCCGTCACCGTGCGGAAAAGCAACCCGGACCAAGGTCCGGGCGCGCCGGCTCCCCTAGGCCTGCCGCAGCGCCGCGGCGCGCCGCTGGACGCGGGCCACCGCGGTGTCCCGGCCGAGCATTTCCAGGGCCGGCATGAGATCGGCACCGTGGCTGGCACCGGTGAGGGCGATCCGCAGCGGGAAAAGCAGTGCGCCGATTTTGACGCCGAGGGAGTCGGCGGTTTCCTGGACGGATTGTTTGATGGCATCGGCCTTCCAGGGGCCGCCATAGGCGGCGAGGCCCGCGGCCACGGTGTCGAGCTGGTCGAGGGTGCCGGGTTTGGCGAGCACCTTGGCCCTGGCTTCGGCTTCGAGCGGGGCGTCGTCGTCGAGCAGCATGGCGAGGTGGGCGTCGAGTTCGGGCAGGCTCTTGACCTTCGGCTGGAGCAGGGCGAGGGCGGTGTCGAGGCGGCTCGACGGCTCGTCGGACCACCGGTGGCGGTGGCGGGCGAAATAGGCGTGCGCGAGTTCCGCGAATGCGGCGGAGGATTTTTCGGAGAGGTACTGAGAATTGAGCCACAGGCACTTGTCGATGTCGAATTTGGCCGGCGAGTGGTTGAGGTGGCCCCAGTCGAAGAGCGCGATGACTTCCTCGATTGGCAGCTTGGTGCGGTCGTCCTTTGGCGACCAGCCGAGCAGGCAGAGGAAATTGCGCACGGCCTCCGGGAGGAAGCCCTGTTCCTGATACCAGCCGACGGCCGAGCCCTGGTCGCGCTTGCTCATTTTCGAGCCGTCCATGTTCAGGATGAGCGGCATGTGGGCGAAGATCGGCAGCGGCGCGCCGAGTGCCTCGAAGATCTCGATGTGTTTGGGCGTGTTCATCACGTGGTCCTCGCCGCGGAGGACATGGGTAATGCCCATTTCGATGTCATCGACGACGTTGACGAAATGGAAGATGTAGCTGCCGTCGGAGCGGCGCAGCGCGGTGTCGTTTTCCTGGCTGCGATCAATGCTGATGGGTCCGAGGATCTGGTCGTGGAAGGCGACGCGTTTTTTTGGCGAGCGCAGGCGGATCGCGCCGCCGTCCTCATAAGCGTGGCCGCTGGAGAGCAGGGAGTCGAGATGGCGGGCGTAGAGGTCGTGCCGCTGGCTCTGGAGGTACGGGCCATGCGATCCGCCAACGTCCGGGCCTTCGTGCCAGTCGATGCCGAGCCAGCGCAGTCCGTCATAGATGGCGGCGAGGGCTTCCGGGGTGTTGCGGGCGGCGTCGGTGTCCTCGATCCGGAGGACGAAGGCCCCGTGCGTATGCCGGGCGAAGAGCCAGTTGAACAGGGCGGTGCGGGCTCCTCCAACGTGGAGGTAGCCGGTGGGGGAGGGGGCGAAGCGGACGCGAACAGGCGTGGTCATGGCATCCAGTGCATGGCCGCGATGGGCCGCGGATGCAAACCGGAACCGCTATTTCAATCGGGCTCCGACCATCGGCTTTACGGTGGGCAGGACCAGCGTGGCCAGCGTCGAGGCCCCGGCGTCGGTGAGCATGGCGTCGTCCACGAAGACCGCGGGATGGGAGGGCATTTTGCGGGTGGGGTCGAGAAACGGCACGCCGAGGGAGGCGCAGAGTTTTTCCGCCGCGGCGTGATAGCGGGAGAGCTGGAGTTCGATCCAGCCGGAATCGAGCCGCACCACCCCGGCCGTATCCTTGGCCGGCTCGAGCAGGAACCACCGGTGGACGAGGCGTTCGGCACCTCCGTCCATCAGTCCGCGGTGGAGCGAGGGTTCACCGACGACCGCCAGGGCCGCCCCGGTCTGTTTGCAGGTGGTCGCGAGCGACCGGAGTCCGTCGAGATATTCGGCGATCGGGTCGCGGCCCTCGGGGCGGTCGACTTCATAGCGGAGCGGTAGCGAGGCGTAGGCCCGGCGCTGCTGAGCCAGGCGCTGGGCAAAGGCGTTGTGTTCGCCTAGCGGGCCCAGGGTCATGGTCAGGCCGCGCGTCTGACCGCGATTGACGACCCGGCGGCAGAGCTGGGATGAGTTGACCAGGAATTCTTTGAACGGGCCGCGGGGGTTCGCCTCAAGCGACAGCGTGGCCAGCTTTCCCGGCGCGTAGACATACGCCCCGTCGTGGCTGAGGACGTCCTCGAAGCCGTACATGGCGATCACGATATCGGGTTTGCATTCAGCCAGGTGCTGCTCCGCCCATTTTGCTCCCTGGAGGATGGTGGCCTGGTCACGGAACAAGGCGGAGACCCGGAGGCGGGCACCGGGAAATTCCTCCTGGAGGGCGGTTCCCAACTGTCCCCACCACGTGTCCTCATCGTTTTGCAGCAGCCCCACGCTCGCGCCGCCGCCCAGAATGAGGAGGCGCACCTCCCGGCCGGCCGCATCCGGAGCCGGTGGCGTCCACGACCGCAGGGAGCTGCCGTCCACCGTGAAGGACACCCGCTCCCGGAGGCCGGGCAGCTGGTTGTCGAACTCGTAGCGGTGGCTGACCCGTTTGCCCACCGGGGCCAGGAGCCAGAGTGCGGCTTCAATCAGGCCGGTCAGCACGGCCACGGCAAGGCCGGCCCAGACAAGAATGCGGAGGAGTGGTTTCACGGGGGCGGACCATCGGGAAAACCCGGCCAGCGCCAAGGGCAAAAACGGTCGAATCCGCGGCTCCGGAGCGCCGGATCGATCCTAATCCGGCTTTTCGGTTGAAACCCGGAACCGGAAACCCGACACATGCCGGCATGAGCAAAGACGACGCGGAGATCTCGATCGGCATTATCGGCGGCAGCGGACTGTATGAAATGGACGGGTTCACCGGGCGTGAAACGCTGGTCCTGACCACGCCCTTCGGCGCGCCGTCGGACGCGATCGTGGGCGGCACCTTCGCGGGGCGGCGGGTGTATTTTCTGCCCCGCCACGGCCGGGGCCACCGGATCCTGCCGACGGAAATCAACCACCGGGCCAACATTTACGCGCTGCGCTCACTGGGGGTGCGCTTCATCATCGCCGTCACCGCCTGCGGTTCGTTGCAGGAGGAATACGCGCCGCGCGACATCGTGCTGCCCGACCAGTTTTTCGACCGGACGAGCCGGCGCGACCAGCACACGTTTTTTGGCGCAGGGATTGTCGGGCACGTGGGTTTTGCGGATCCGATTTCCGGGGGGCTGCGCACGATCCTGCACGAGGTCTGCGCCGCCCAGGGGCGACGCGTCCACAACGGGGGCACTTACGTCAACATGGACGGTCCGGCCTTTTCCACCCGGGCCGAATCCAATGCCAACCGCCAGCTGGGCCTCGACGTGATCGGCATGACCAATCTGCCGGAGGCCAAGCTCGCCCGCGAAGCGGAGATCGCGCTGGCCACGCTGGCCATGATCACGGATTACGATTGCTGGAAGATCGACGAGGCTCCGGTCACCGCGCAGCACGTCATCGGCCACCTTTTGGCCAATGCGGCGGCGGCCAGGGACATTCTAGCGGCGGTCATTCCGAGGATTCCATCGGTGGCCGACTGGCCCGAGCATGTGGCTCTGGACGCGGCCCTGATCACGGACCGCTCGATCTGGCCGGGGGAGACCAGGGAGAAGCTGGCCGCCATCCTCGAGCGCTGGGAGTCGGCCCATCCGGGGGCACCGGTTTGAGGCGGGCCGCTCCCGCCATGGGTGCCGTCGAGCGGGCGCGCCCGTCATTCAGTCGGATTTTTTGACCGTGTAACTGAAGCGCCGGCTGCGCAGCCACATCACGCCGATGAGGTCGTGGGTGGCGCGGAAGGCGCGGTTGGCCAGTCCGTATTTGCTGACGCCATGGAGGCGGGCGCGGTGGTTCACGGGCAGCTCCACGACGGTGAAGCCGGCGGCGGAAACGAGGGCGGGGATGAAGCGGTGCATGCCATTGAATGGCAGGAGCGCCTCGCGGCAGGCCCGGCGCATGACCTTGAGCGAGCAGCCGGTGTCGTGGACACCGTCGCGGGTGAAATGCTGGCGCACCCGGTTGGCGATGCGGCTCTGCCAGCGTTTTGACCAAGTGTCCTGGCGCTGGGCGCGCCAGCCGCAGGCAAGGTCCGCCCCTTGATCAATCAGGGCCACCAGACGCGGCAAATCGGCCGGGTCATTTTGCAGGTCGCCGTCGAGCAGGCCGATGAGTTCGCCGCGGGCCACCATGATGCCCGCGTGCATGGCCGCGCTCTGCCCAGTGTTCTTTTCGAATGCGAGCACACGGACCCACGGCTCCCGCGGAATGCGCGCCACCGTGGCGTCGGACGAGCCATCATCGACGAGGACGAGCTCGAAATTCCAGCCGGCCAGGGCGGCCGCAATTTCGTTGACGAGGAGGGCGACGCTATCCTCCTCGTTGTACAGGGGGACGACGACGGAGAGGCGGGGTGGTGGGGTGGTGGCGGGATCGGCCATGCGTCGCAAGGGCAAACGCTTAAAGAGCCGGCCCCCGCCATGAGCGGCAAGCGAAAAATGAAAGGATGCGGACGGGGCGGCGGCCGCGGCGGATTTCCACGCGCCCGAGGCTTTCCAGATGCCTGAACTGGTGGCTGAGCAAGGCCAGCGCCGGCGGCTCGGCCGTCTCCGCGACGAACAACGCGTCGTGCCCAGCCCAGCCGGGTTCATCGGCGTAGCCGGGCCAGTGGGCGAAGTCGCTGTCCACCGCGAGCCGGGCCGGGACGTGGCAGCGGAGGCTGGTTCGGGAGCCGGACGGCAGCGGCAGTCCGGCGGGCAGGTGGAACCCCAGGGCGGCGGCCAGCGCGGGGGTCTCGGCGATGAGAAAGACCGGGCGCGTTCCTTCGGCCGGGGCACCCTCGTCCCCGGTCCGCGCGGCCAGGGCGCGTTGCGCCGCCGCCGTCTGGGCGGCCGATTCGCGCCAGCCGAGCGCCGTGGCGGTCGGATCCAGCCGGTACGGCCAGGGCAGCCCGAGGTGTCGAGCGAGGTCGCTGTGCAGGGCGAGCAGGGAGTAGGCGGCGGCGACGAGCAGGGTGGCATTTTGGGCGAGCCGATGGGCGGCGGGGCCTAGGGTTGATTCCACCCAGCCCGCAGCCAGCAGCATGAGGGCGGCGAAGCCGGGAAAGGCCGCGGAGCCCAGCGCGTCGTGTCCGAACGCGGCGCTCGACAGGGCCCACAGCGCGCCGGGCGCGGCCAGGCTGAGGAGGAAGACGCGGCCGCTTTTCTGGTCATGCGGATCGTCGCCGCTCAGGCCGCCCGCGCGGTAGCGGTGCCAGCTTCGCAACGCGGCCAGGAGGCCGCCCAGGCCCGCCCAGACGAGGCCGGCAAAAATAAAGGGCGACGCGGCGAGCATCGCCAGGCCCAGCCAGCGGACCAGCGCACGCGGGGAAAAGTCCCGGGCCCAGCCGAACCATGCGGTCGTCCAGGGGATCCAGTCGTGCGCCCGCAGCCACCACCACCAGGGGGAGGAGGCGGCCAGCGCGCACCCCAGCGCCAGCCATGGCCCGGGGTGCCACCAGCGGCCGCGCCACCGCCTGGGAACGGTCAGGAGAACGGCCAGGCCGGCGACCAGCGCGAACCCGGCCGGAGAGGAGAGCACGGCCAGGCCGATGGCGGTGCCGGCGGCCGGCCACTGCCAGGCCCAGGGCGAGGCGCGGTGGAGCGCCTGCCACAGCCACCACGACGCCAGCACCGCAAAAAAAAAGGCGTGGGTTTCCGGCAGCGCCCGGACCGCCCCCAGATTGACCACCGGGATCAATTGCAGAGCGGCCACGAACCACCCGGCCGTCTTGTCGCCAAAGGCGCTGGCCGCCAGGCGCCAGCCCAGCCAGCTCGCGCCGAGCACCATGACGGGGGCGAAGAGCCGCACCCCGAGGGCCGTGTCGCCGGCGATGGCGGTGCCGGCCCGGGTCAGCCAGGCGGCCAGCGGGCCGTGATCGAAAAACCCCAGGGTGGCCTGTTTTCCGCCCAGCCAGACCAGCGCCTCGGCTGGCGTCAGCTCCGAGGCGCCCGCCACCACCCACCGCAAGGCGGTGAGCACCAGCAGTCCAAGCAGCAGGGGGCGGGGCGGCATCGAGTCGGCAGACTCAGGGTTTGCCGATCAAGGTTCAAGGTGAAAGACACATCCTCCGTGCGGGGCTGCCTTCTGCGAGGAAAGTGAATGCCGCGGCCGGGCTTTCGTCTATGGTCCGCCGTCGCTTTTCTTGTTCCGCTTCCCGCGCCCCGGCATCCCCCACCCCACACCGTTCCATCTCATGACCCGTCGCCATTTTCTGCCCCTGCTGGCCGTTTTTTCCTGCGCCGCGCCGCTGGCCGCGCAGGACGCGGCCGAACCGTCGGCCGAGGACATCCAGCGGTTGGTCAAGCTCAGCTACATTCGGCAGAACATGACGCTGAAGGGCCAGTTGCGGAATGACGAGACCGGCACCGAGGCCCCTTTCGTGCTCTCCATGCTGGAAAACACCATCCGTTTCCGCTTCGAGAATCCGGTGCAGATCATCAATCTCGACCTGAACGACAAGGCGTTTGTCCTGCGCGAGGTGATCAAGGGCAAAAACGCGCCCGTGCCCAAGGCCAAATATGGCGAGAAGATCCGCGGCACCGACATCACCTACGAGGATCTCTCGATGCGTTTTCTGTACTGGCCGAACCCGGTGAAGCTGGACCAGGAAAACGTCAAGCACCGCACCTGCTGGAAACTCCGCCTGAACAATCCCGACGCTTCCGGGGCCTACGGGGTGGCGTTCATCTGGGTCGACAGCACCAGCGGCGGAATCATGCGGATGGAAGGCTACGACCGCCAGGGCAAGCTGATCAAGCGCTATGAGGTCATCTCCGGCATGAAGGTGGGTGAAGGATGGATGCTCAAGCAGATGCGCATCGAGACATTCGACGCGGCCACGAAGAAGCGCCTCGGCCGCACCTATCTCGAGCTGGAGAAATAAGCCCCGGTCACTCCGCGGCGAAGGCGGCGAGACGGTCGGCTCCCAGCACGGCGAAGAGCCACCCGCCGCGGGTGGCGTGGCGCGGACGCAGCGCCGTGTTGGAGGTGGCGGTGGAGTGCAGCACATGGCGCGGGGTGAACTGGACGCCGCGCGTCGGCCCCGGGGCCTCGGCGGCGGCTCCGTCCGGAGGGGCGAGCCCGGCGAAGCGGCGCACTTGGTCGGACCAGGGTTCCGAAAACAGCACGCGGCCGCTCAGCGGATTGACCGCGAGCAGGCCGCCCGGCCCGGTGACAAAAACGCGGGGCCCGGCGACCGTGCCCTCAACGGTCAGGAAGGCGGGGCTGGGCCGCGGCGCGCCCCCGCCGGCCCCGGCGGGGGGCGTGAGAATGGCGGCGAGGGGGACGTCCACCGCCCCCCCCCGCGCCAGATCAAAGACCGTCAGCGCGTCCTCGCGGAGAAAGACCGCGCGATGGGCGGTCGTGCCGAGCAGGGTGCCGGCCGGCCGTTCCAGGCGCGGCCCGCCCAGCGGCAGCGCCAGCGAGGTGGCCAGGGTCAGGTCCGGCAGGCTCAGGATGAGGCGGTCGCGGGAGAGTTGGCCGCCGATCGGCTGCCAGCTCTGTTCCGACCAGGCCACGGCGGGCGCGACCAGCGCGCCCCGGCCCCCCAACCACTGGCCGAGCATGCTGGCGCGCTCCGCGCGCGGCCTGAGGTGGTTGAACGAGATTCGGCGCGGGGGATTCAGGCCGCCCGGCAAAAACCGCCCGCCACCCGGTGCCGCCTGGGCGGCGGCCGGCGCGGCGGCCGCGCCCGATTTCAAGGCCAGCGGAAATTCCCGGACCGATGCGCCGGCGAAGCTCCAGAGTCCCGCGCCGGTCGCGGTGTCGAGCACGCAGGGGCGGTGGCCGTAGACCAGGAGGCGCGCGCCATCGCACGAGGCACCGGAATTCAAGGGGCCGAGCATCGGCGGCGGCGCTTCGAGGGCGACATCCGCCGACCAGAGGAGTTTGCCGGTCTGCGGGTGGAAGGCGGCGGCGGCGGCCGTTTCCGCGCGCCACAGGATCACGCGGCCCGCGTGATCCACGAAGACCTCATCGGCCAGTGGAGGAAGGGGCGTGCCGCCCGGCTGGGCCGGCACGCGCGCGGGCGGGCCCGGCAGCGAGGCCTGCCAGAGCACGCGCGCATCGTCCGCGGCCAGCGCAGTCACCACGCCCCCGTGGCTGATCAGGAGGCGTCTGCCGACCTCATCGACGGCGAGCCGAGGGGTCACGCTCACCGGAATGGTGCCATCGTTGCCGAAGAAGCCGGACGCCAAGCGGGCGCGGCGTCCCCGGGCCGCCGGAGTGGGGGCGCTGGAGGCCGGAAACCAGAGGCCGGAGCGCTGCCAGCGCAGTTTTCCGGTGCGCGCATCGAGATGGTGCAGGGTGCCTCCCTGATCGAGAACCAGGACCGAGGCGGCGGCCGCTCCGCCCAGCGTTTCCACCTGAGTGATGACGGCCCCGCCGTCGGTGGCAAAGCCCCAGCGCATCGACGGGGCGCGGTCGGGGCCGGCGGGGGATTCGGCGGGCGCGGCCACCTCGGCGGGCGCATCCCGCAGCAGGGCCAGCGCCGGCCCCAGGGACATGGCCAGGCCGTCGGGGAAAAGGAGCTGCGGCGGCTCGGATGTCCGCTCCCGCCAGCGTTCGGCCTGGCTTTCCAGGCGGGCTGCCGCCTCCGTGGCTTCCGCCTCCCGCCCGCCGAGCTTCAGCGCGCGGCCTCGGGCCCAGGTGACCCATAACGCTTCCGCGCCCGGCGGCTGGGACCGTTCGATGACCTCCAGCAGCGGCAGGGCGTCGGCCATCCGTGACCGGGAACCGTCAGCAAACAGGCGCGCCACCGAGCGCCAGCAGGAATCGGCGAGGTGCGCGCGCACCACGTCCAGCGACTCGCTGGTCAGCGGCTCCGCAGTCACCCCGGAGAGCACGCGGCGAAGGGCCTCGCGCAGACGCTCCTCCTCGCCCCCGATCGCCAGGGCGGAAATCCAGCGCTCCCAGTGGCCCGGATCGGCGGGCTCGAGGCGCGTCAGGCGTTCCAGCACGGCGAGCGCGGACTGGGCATAGCCGTAGTCGAGGAACAGGGTGTGCGCGCCGCGCAGCAGGGCGGCGGCGTCGATTTTTTCCACGTCCACGTCGCGCAGGAGCGCCCGTACCTGATCGGGACGCCCGCCGTCGCGCTGCGCCTCCTCGTGACCGGCGCGGGCCAGGCGCAGCCGGTATTCATCAGCGTGTTCGGAGTCCTCGGCGGCGAGCTGCAGCAGCTGCACGCGCACCTCCACGGCGTGGACCGGGTCGCGGCGGAGCGCCTCCACGAGCAGGCGGCGGAGTGGGATGCGCAGGGCGGCCGGCGTGGCGGCGTCCTCCAGGCGGGCCTGGAGAGCGGCCACGAGCCGGGGCTCGGCCCCGCCCTGCTGCGCCACCTCGCAGCACAGCAGATAGCGCGCGGCCCGCTCGCTGGTCCAGCCACCGGATTTTTCGTCCGCCGCGGCCGCTAGCGCGGCCAGTTCGGCGTCGAAGAACGCCCCGGCCGTGCCGGCCTCCCCGGTCAGGGTCAGGCCGGCTTCCAGCCACCGGCGGTAGCGGGCATCGGTGTCGGCCAGCGCCCGGGCCGGCGCGAGCAGGGTTTCCGCCTGGGCCAGCTCGCCCAGACGGCCGAGCACCTCGAGGAGCAGCAGGGCCACTTCGAAATTTCGCGGTTCGCGGGCCAGGCGGTCGCGCAGGGCGTCGCGGGCCTCCGGCCAGGCGGCGGACGAGGGGGCCATCATGAAGCCGATCACGTCGAGGAAATTTTCGATGGCGGCGTCCGGAGCGAGGGCGTCGCGCATCAGCTGCTGGGCACCGGCGGGGTCGTTCGCGGCCAGGCGCGCTTCGGCCAGTTCGCGGCGCACATCGAGCCGCTTCGGGTCGGCCGCCAGCACCTGCTCCAGCTCGATGGCGGCCCGGGCTGGCAGGGACATGCGGCGCAGGGCGCGGGCCAGGTCGAGCCGCAGGCTGGTCCGGTCGGCTTCGGGTGCGGCCGCGAGCAGCTTGGCAAAGGCGGCGGAGGCCTCGTCATGTTCCCCCAGGGCGTGGAGGGAGGTGACCAGCCGGGCGGCCAGGTCGCGGCGCGACGGCTGGGTGGCCAGACGATCGCGGAGAAAATCGCGCCGGGCGCGCTCGTCGCCGAGGCGCTCGAGCAGGGAGAGGGTGGCCTTCTCCAGCGGCTCGGAGAGCGGGAGCCGGTCGGCGGCGGTGCGCAGGACAGTCAGGGCGTCGTGGCGCAACTCGCAGGCGGCGAGGAGTTCGGCGAGGTCGAGGGCGGCGGCCGCGGAGGCCGGAGCGGAGGCCCAGGCGTCGCGGGCAGTCTTCAGCCGGGCCGCCCGCTCCGCGTCGGTGGTCAGCAGGGCCACGCGCCGGGCGACGATTTCCGGGCGGCGGGCGTACTCCGGAGCGACCCGGCCCAGCAGGGCGTCGAGCCGGGCCGCCGCCGCCGCCGTTTTCCCGAGCCCGGCCTCGGCGGCGGCGGCCTGCAGGTCGAGCTCCACCGCGAGTTCGGGAGTGGGAGCCTCGCGGGCGGCCGCGTTCAGCGACTCCAGGGCCAGGGCGGGAAATCCGTCGCGATTCAGGCGCTGGGCCAGCGCGACCCGCCGGGCGGCCGTCTGCCCCGGCCGGGCGGCCAGTTCGCGCAGGTGTTTTTCGGCCAGTTCGCGACGGTCTTCGGCGAGGGCGGCGGTGACCAGTTGCTCGGTCCAGGTGGATTTGCGCAGCGGGTCGGTCTCCGCCTCCACCGCCCTGGCCAGGACGTCCAGCGCGCGCGGATCGCGCTGGATTTGCAGGTCGGTGTGGCGCAGGTAGATCGTCAGCGGGTCGTTCGGATGCGCCTCGAGGGCGGCGGCGGCGGCGGCCGACGCCTCGGGCCGCTTCAGGGCCAGGAGCAGCCGCACGAGCACGGCGTTGGATCCCGCGTCCTCAGGATACTGGGCCAGATGGCCGCGGTAGAGCGCGAGCAACTCCTCCTCCCGGCCGACGTTCCGGTAGAGGTCGACCAGGCCTTGCAGCGGCGGCTCCAGCGAGGGTTCGTGGAACAACGCCGTGCGCAGAGCCAGCGATTGCCGGTCAAAGGCCTCCCCTTCCGGAGCCGGCGATTCCTGCTGCGCGCGGGCGGATGATCCTGCCGGCAGCATCTGGCCCACGGCGGCAGTCAGCCAGAGAAAGGCAAGGCGGCGCAGCATCGCTCAAATCTGAACCGAATCGGAGGCTTGTCGAGCCGGCGGAAGGGCTTTCGCGCGACCCGCCGTGCCTCATTCGCCACGGCATCATTTTTTTCTTGCCGGCTTCGCTGATTTTTTGCGACATGAAGCGTGGGTGTGAGTGTGGGTGTTTTGGGAAGTTGAGGTACTCGGCTTTTCCAGGCACCGCCGGACTTCCTGGCAGGAAAGTCCGGTTTTTTTGTCTTCGCGCCTGGCGGGGGCCGCGCCCGGGCCCCGAGGTGTGGCGATGCAACATCAGATAATCCCTGAGTTTTCAAATGAAGGCGGCCCGGCTAGAATGACCACTTCTATGGACAAAATCCTCATGTATCGGGTCGCTTTTGCGGCTGTTGTTCTTGGTGCGCCGGCGCCGGCGGCACCTCAATGGATTTGGGCCGCGCCCCACAATGGAGCTTCGCCGGAGACGGCGGTGTTCAGGCAGGAGATCGAGGTCGCCGAGGGCCTGAAACGGGCGGTGCTACGGGTGGCCGCGGACAACGCCGCGAAGGTGTACCTGAATGGGAAGCACGTGCTGACCAACGATACCTGGAGCGAGCCGTCGCAGGCCAGCGTGCTGGCGCATCTCAAGCCGGGCCGCAACGAGGTCCGGATTGAGGCCAGCAACGACGCGGACAGTCCGGCGGGGCTGGCGGTGTCCCTCAGCCTGACCGGAGCCGACAACCAGAAGACGGTGGTCGAATCGAATGACCAATGGTCGGTCGCCACGGCCGATCCGGCGGTTTTCCAACCGGTGGTGGTGATTGCGGCCATGGGCGACCAGCCGTGGGGCGACGTTTTTGCCCGGCCCGGTGGCGGCGGGCAGGCGGTGGTGGCGAGCGAGGCCGTCCAGACGCTGCCGGGATTCAAGGCGGAGCTGGTGTACACCGTGCCCAAGGATCAGGAAGGCTCGTGGGTGAGCATGACCACCGATCCCGAGGGCCGCATCATCGCGGGTGACCAATACGGCGGGCTGTACCGCGTCACGCCGCCAGCGCCGGGTGAGGAGGTGGACCCGACCGCGACGAAGGTGGAAAAACTGGGCACGACGATTGGCGGCGCGCACGGCCTGCTCTGGGCCTTTGACAGCCTGTATGCGGTGGTGGGCGAGCGGCCGACGGCCAAAAGCGAGCCCGGCCTCTGGCGGCTGCGCGACGAGGACCGGGACGGCGTGTTCGAAAAGGAGGAGCATCTGCTTCGTCTTGACGGCGGCGGCGAGCACGGCCCCCACTCGGTGGTCCTTTCTCCCGACGGCACCTCACTATTCATCGCCTGCGGCAACCACACCAAGCCGCCGGAGAAGATCGATGCCTCGCGGCCGGCCCGCGCGTGGGCCGAGGACCACCTGCTCCCGCGCATGTGGGATGCCAACGGCCACGCCTCCGGCATCCTGGCCCCCGGCGGCTACATCATCAAAACCGATCCGGAGGGCCGCCAGGTCGAGATGTTCTGTTACGGCTTCCGCAATCAGTTTGACATTTCGTTCAATACCGAGGGCGAACTCTACACCTTCGACAGCGACATGGAATGGGACATGGGCGCTCCGTGGTACCGGGCCACCCGCATCGTGCATTGCGTGAGTGGCGGCGATTACGGCTGGCGTTCCGGCTCGGGCAAATGGCCCGCCTATTATCCCGACTCGCTGCCCCCGTTGTATGACATCGGACCGGGCAGCCCGACCGGGGCGACCTTTGGCACCGGCGCGAAGTTCCCCGCGAAATACCAGGCGGCCTTTTATGCCTGCGACTGGACCTACGGGACCATGTACGCTGTGCACCTGGCTCCCGGCGGAGGGACCCACAAGGCCGAGGTCGAGGAATTCGTCAGCGGCAAGCCGCTTCCGCTCACCGACATGATCATCCATCCGAAGGACGGCTCCATGTATTTTGCGATCGGCGGCCGCAAGACCCAGTCCGCCCTCTACCGCGTCCGCTACACCGGCGCGGAAAAGGCCGAGCCGATGGCCCATCCGATTGCCAGCGACCGCATGGCCCGATCAGAGGCCGCCCAGCGCCGCACCCTGGAAAAACTGCACACGGCCCCGGTCGATGGCACCGCCGCCGCCGCCGTGGTGGAGAAAGCTTGGCCGAGCCTGGCCGACAGTGACCGCTTCGTGCGCTACGCCGCCCGTGTCGCCATCGAGCGCCAGCCGGCAGATGCCTGGATCGCCCGCCTGCGCGACGAAGCGCGGCCAAACGCCGTCATCGAAGGCTGTGTGGCCCTGGCCCGGGTCAGCAAGCGGCCCGACACCCAGCCGGTGATCTTCGAAAAGCTGGCCGGCCTCGGCGGCAGCGGGCTCAGTGTCGATCAGCGGCTGGCCGCCCTGCGCGCGCTCCAGCTCACCTTCATCCGCCAGGGGAAACCCGACGGAAAGACATGCGAGACCATCAGCGGCATCCTGGGTGAAGGCTATCCTTCGACCGACGACATGGTGAATCGCGAACTCTGCCAGATTCTCGTTTTCCTTGGCGACCGCGGAGTGGTGGCCAAGACGCTGCAGCTCATGGCGGTGGCGCGCGAAACGCAGGGTGTCGAGACGGCCAGTGCCCAGCTGCTGGCCCGCAACGAGGGTTATGCCCGCGATGTGCAGGGCACCATGGAGGGGCGCCCCAATCGCCAGCAGATGACCCTCGCCTGGTGGCTGCGCGCCGCCACCGCGGGCTGGTCGCCGGAACTGCGCCGCCAGTATTTCGCGTGGTTCCCAACCACCAAAAAATGGCGCGGCGGCAACAGCTTCCACGGGTTCATCGAAAACGCCCGTAAGGAGGCGCTGGCGAACGTGCCCGAGGCCGAGCGCGCCGCGCTTGACGCCTTGTCCACGAAGGTCGAGGAGCCGGTTGCAGTCGCCTTTACCCCGCCGACCGGCCCTGGCCGGCCGTACCGTGTGGACGACATCATGAAGTTCGCCGAAGGGAAAATTCACGGGCGCAGCTTTGCCAGCGGCAAAAACCTCTATGACGCCACCGCCTGCAGCACGTGCCACCGCTTCAACGGCGACGGCGGCGGCCTCGGGCCCGACCTGACCGGAACCGCGAACCGCTACACCCTGCGCGACCTGCTCGAGAATCTCATCGAACCCAGCAAGGTCATCTCCGACCAGTACGAAAGCACCCAGATCGAACTCCAGGACGGCGGGCTGCTGGTGGGCCGGGTCATGAAGGAGGAGGGCGGCGCGCTTTTCGTCGCGATGAATCCGCTCGCCCCCGCCGAAGTCATCCCGGTGCCCGCGAACACCGTGGCCTCCCGCAAGCCCTACCCCATCTCCATGATGCCGCCGGGATTGCTCAACCGCCTGAACGAGGACGAGGTCCTTGATCTGCTGGCCTACCTGCAAAGCGCCGGGAACCCCGACGACAAGGTCTTTAAAAAATAAGGTCGATCACGCCGCCCGCGGCCAAGCATCCCTTCCGACGGACGAACCGTAGAGGACTCGATGATTATTCTTTCCTTTGCGGTTCGCCCTCTTCCTGCGCTGCTGATGGCGGCCGCCCTGCTGGCCGTGGTCCCAGCCGCGGCCGCCGCAGCGGAGGCTCCGGCCGCCTCCTGGCCCCAGTGGCGCGGCCCGGACCGCGACGGCACGGCGGCCGCCTCCCCGGCCTGGCCTGGTTCTCTCAGCGAAGACACGCTCAACCGGGCCTGGCACATTCCGCTGGATCCCAGCTATTCCGGCCCGATCGTCACCCGCGGCTTGGTCATCACCACGGAAACGAGCAAAAAGTCGACTGAACTGGTCCGCGCGTTCAAGGTGGAGACGGGCGAAGAAGTGTGGCGCGCCTCCTGGGAAGGGTCGATCAGCGTGCCCTTTTTTGCCAAATCAAACGGCGACTGGATTCGCTCCACTCCGGCCACGGACGGCGAGAGGGTGTATGTGGCCGGCATGCGGGATGTGCTGGTGTGTTTGGACGCTGCCACCGGGAAGGAGATATGGCGGAAGGATTTTATGAAGGAGTTTGGATCGGAGGTGCCGGCCTTCGGTTTTGTGTGTTCGCCGCTGCTGGATGGTGACGCCGTGTACGTGCAGGCCGGTGGTGGCACCGTGAAGCTCAACAAGCTGACCGGGGAGGTGCTCTGGCGCGGGTTTCAGGACGGCGGCGGCATGATGGGAAGCGCCTTTTCCTCGCCGATGGTGGCTCGCCTTGCCGGTCGTCAGCAGGTGATCGTCCAGAGCCGTGAAAAGCTCGCCGGGCTGGATCCCAAGTCAGGCGGCACCCTGTGGGAGACGCCGGTCGAGGCGTTCCGGGGCATGAACATTCTCACCCCCGTGGTCTTCAAGGACGGGGTCTTCACCAGTACCTACGGGGGCCGCAGCCTGTGGCTGAAGGTTTCCGGCGAGGAGGGGGCCCTGAAGGCCACCGAAGGCTGGTCGCAAAACGAACAGGGCTACATGTCCACGCCGGTCATCATCGGCGATCACGCCTATCACCATCTGCGCAGCCAGCGCATGGTCTGCTTCGACCTGCGCTCCGGCGAGGAAAAATGGACCAGTAGCGAAAGATTCGGCAAATACGTCAGCCTCGTCGCCCAGGGCGACCGGCTCCTCGCCCTCGACGAGCGCGGCCTGCTCTACCTCATCGCGGCTTCCCCGAGCCAGCTGAACATCCTCTCGGAACGGCGCGTCAGCGAGGAGGACACCTGGGCCCACCTCGCGGTGGCCGGCCGCGACCTTTTCATCCGCGACCTCAAAGGCCTTTCCCGCTGGCGGTGGGAATAATCGGTCCTCGGCGTCCGTGGTCGGAGCCCTCGCGAAGCGGGAGCTCCCTGACGGCACCGCGATGGCCAAACGCCGCGCCACCTACACGGCGGGCGTTTCCTTGTATGATTTCAGGACCAGCACCGGGCCGCGGGCATGGCGCACGATGCGCTCGGCGGTGCTTCCCAGCAGCAGCCGCCGGAGACCGGTGTGGCCGTGGCTGGTCAGCACGATGAGGTCAGCGTGCCGCTGGTCCGCGGTTTCGCAGATCGTGTCCCAGGCCGAACCGCTGAGCACCAGGGTCTCCACGATGGCTTCGCGCGAAAATCGTCCGCGCAGGCGTTCCATTTCGCCTTCCGCGCCTTCGCGCCGGACGACGTCGGAGGGAGGCTCGATGGGCAGGCTTTCGCCATAGGGAATGATGATCGGCTCCAGCACGTGCAGCAGGGTGACCCGTCCGCCCGTGGGTTTGGCCAGGGCGACGGCGGCTTCGATCGCGGGGATCGAGTTCTCGGAGAAATCAACCGGGACAAGAAGATGCTCTAGTTTCATGAGGGTCGGTGGCGGGTTCTTGGTTGGTGGTGGGATGTGTTGAGGGGAGAGGTTGGGAAGGGGGCTCGGCAACGGGTGGGCGCGCGGGCTGGCGGTGCCGGGAGGGTATGAGCAGGCGCAGGCTGTTGAGCACGACATCGGCCTGCTCGATGGCGGCATCGGATCCGCGGACTCCCATGGGCCACGGCCACATCCGCGGCCGCCAGGCAGGGGGCGTCATTGACCCCGTCGCCGACCATCGCCACCCGCGCCCCGTCCTTCTTGAAGCCTTCGATGGCGGCCACCTTGTCCTCCGGTTTGAGGCCGGCCCGGACTTCGCCGACCCCCGAGGCCTCGCCGATCAACCGGGCGGCCGAGGCCCGGTCGCCGGTGAGCATGACCGTACGCACGCCCTCGGCGTGCAGGCCGGCCAGCATCGGACGCGCCTCGGCCCGCAGGCTGTCGCGGAGGAGGAACTGGCCGAGCAGCCCCTCGCCCCGCACCCAGACCTCGCTCATCGAGTCGCTGGGCGGAGGGACCGCGGCGGCCTCGGCCGGACGGTCACGAAAAATGAGATGGCGGTTGCCGAGCCACGTGTCGTGCCCGTCAATCCTGCCGCGCACGCCAGCTCCGGGCAGGTTTTCCACCTTGGTGGCGGTACGCTCGGCCACGCCGCGGACGTCGGCTTCGCGGGCCAGGGCGCGGGAGACGGGGTGCGTCGACAGCCGGGCGAGGGCCGCGGCTTCGGTGAGCAGGGTTTCCTCATCGCCCTGCAGCGCGTTGATTTCCCGCAGCCGGAACTGGCCCTCGGTCAGGGTGCCGGTTTTGTCGAGGCAGACGACGGTGACTTGGGCCAGCTTTTCCACCGCCGCGCCGCCGCGGAAGAGCACCCCCTGACGGGCACCGCTGGCGATCGCCGAGAGGATGGCCGAGGGCACTGAGAGCACGAGCGCACAGGGTGACATCACCACCAGCAGGGTCATCGCCCGGTAAAAAGCGCTCGGGGCGTCCGGCGCGGTGAGCAGCACGGGGCGCTTTTCCCCCAGCCAGGCCCAGAGAAAAAGTGCGGCGCAGGCCGCCAGGACCAGCGCGGTGTAGCGCGTGCCGAAGGCGTCGGCCAGCCGCTGCGAGGGGGCGCGCAGGTGCTGGGCGCGCTCAATCAGGTCGATCATCTTCTGCAGGGTGCTTTCCTTCGCGGCACGCAGCACGCTGCCCACCAGCACCCCCTGAACATTGATGGTCCCGGCCAGCGCGGTGTCGCCGCGCCGCTTTGCCACCGGGACCGACTCGCCAGTCAGGCTCGACTCGTCGCAGGCGCTTTCCCCGGAGGTGATCGACAGATCCACGGGCACCTGCTGGCCGGGGGCGACCCGCACGATTATGCCCGGAGTCACCTCCTCCACCGGCACGTCCACCGGTTGGCCGTCGCGCAGAACGACGGCGGCTTTCGGGGCACCGCGGAGCAGCGCGTCGATCGCGCTGCGCGTCCGTCCCATCGCGAATTGTTCCAGCGCCGCGGAGGCGGAAAAGAGCACCAGCAGCAGCGCGCCCTCGCCCCATGCGCCGAGGGCGGCCGTCGCGGGCACCACCAGCAGCATGAGAAAGTGCGTGGTGAATTCGAGCTTCCGAAACTCCGCCCACGTTTCCTTGGCCAGGTCCCACCCACCGAACAAAAACGCGATGAGGTAGCACGCCATCGAGGCCGCGGGCTGGTGCAGACCCTGGAGGATCCAGCCGGTCACCGCCGCCACCGCGCAGATCGCCGAACGCCAAGCCATCGATTGCCAGTGGGCTCCGGCGGGCTGGGTGGAGGCGGGCGGTGTCATGAGCGGCGGGCGGTGGGCAACACGGCACCAGCTTAAGGCCCTCCGAGCGCCGCCTCTACGCATTATTTCCGAAATGAACCGCGGATGCCCGTGAAAACGATCCGCACCACCCGGTGCTTGCGTGCCGCCGGGGTTGGGGGATTCTGCCGTACCTCCTTCCGTCCATCATTTGCCGTTCATGATCTCTTCATCCCTGCTCACCCGCCTGACCACCGCATTCCTCCTCTCCTGTGCTGCGGCCGCGCTTCCCGTCTTCGCCGCGGAGGGCGAGAAGGAGAAGGAGGGCGAAAAAGACAAGGGCTCCGAGAAGGAGGCGGGGGAGAAGGAGACCAAGTCGGTCACGGAGGGGGAAGTGGTTATCGGAGGCCAGAAAATCGGCTACACCGCCACCGCCGGCACGCTGCCGCTGACCAAGGCGGACGGCGAAAAAAGGGCGTCGGTGTTTTACATCTCCTATGAGCGGAAAAATGCCGGCGAGGCCGGAAAACGGCCGGTGACGTTTTGTTTTAACGGCGGCCCCGGCAGTTCTTCGGTGTGGCTGCATCTCGGCGCCTTTGGCCCGCGGCGGGTGGTCCTGCCGCCGGGCGGCGTCGAGTCGGCGACCCCGCCCTTCCAAATGGCGGCCAACGAGCACAGCCTGCTCGATGTGACCGATCTCGTCTTCATCGATCCGGTGAGCACCGGCTTCAGCCGGGCGGTCAAGCCGGACGATGCCAAACAATTCCATGGCTACTCGGAGGATCTGGAGGCCGTGGGTGAATTCATCCGCCGCTACGTTTCCCGCAACAACCGCTGGGGCTCCCCAAAATTCGTCGCCGGCGAAAGCTACGGAGGCCTGCGGGCGGCCGGGCTCGCCGGGCATCTGCAGGAGCGGTACGGCATGTACCTCAATGGCATCGCCGTGGTCTCGGGGGTGGTCGATTTCAAGACGCTTTCGCCCGACGCCGGCAACGACGTCCCCTATCTGGCGTTCCTCTCCTCCATGACCGCCACAGCCCACTACCACAAAAAGCTTCCGCCCGATCTGCAGCAGGGGGATGTGCGGACCGCGGTGCAGCTCGCCTCCGCCTATGCGCAGGGCGACTACGCGGCGGCCCTGCTGCGCGGACACACGCTCCCGGCGGCCGCGCTGGCCGAGGTGGCGGCCCAGCTGGCCCGCCTGACCGGCCTGCCTGCCGAGCTCTGGGTGCGCGAACGCCTGCGGATCGGGGCCGGCACGTTCCGCCGTAAGCTGCTGGAGGCCGAGAACCAGGTGGTCGGCCGCTTCGACGCCCGCGCCGTGGCCGATGCCTCCTCTAACGAGGACCCGTCCTACGCGAACGTCTATGGGGTCTTCTCGACGCTGCTGAACGCGTACGTGCGCGGCGAATTGAAGTATGACAGCGACCTCGCCTATGAAGTCCTGACGCGCGAAGTGCACCCGTGGAGCTATGCCGGATTTGCCGGCCGTTACGTCAGCTCCGCCGGGGAGCTCGGCGAGGCGATGACCAACAATCCGTCCTTGCGCGTCTTCGTCGCCTGCGGCCACTACGACCTGGCCACCCCGGCCGGCGGCATCGAACACACCTTCAACCACCTGCCGGCTGATCCGGCCCGGCTCACCAACGTCAGCTACGGCTACTACGAGGGCGGGCACATGATGTATTCCAATCTGGACTCGCTGGCCCGGCTCAATGCGGACATGCGCGCCTTCCTGACCAAATAAAAATCCCACCTGAGCCGCACCCTTTCAAGACCATGGGGGCGGCCGCGGGCCAGCGCCGGGCCGCCTACCTCCGGCGGCGGAGGATGCTGAGAAGTCCGGCCAGGCCGAGCACCAGGCTGGTGGGCTCAGGGATGGTGCGGGTGGCGATCAGTTGCCCGGTGAAGGTGGCATTGACGTCGCCGGTGTAGGTCAGGCTGATCGGAATGGTCAGGGTCTCCGTCAGTCCGACCACGGTGATGGTGGCGTTGGCACCGGAGGCATTCGCCACCGGGGCCTCCCCAGTCAAGTCCAAGCTGCCGACACCGAAGGCGGCTGCGTCATAGTCGCCGTGGCCGGCGGTGAACGCGAACGTGGCCGACGACGGGGAGCCGCTCAGCACGCTGCCGGAGGTGATATCAAAAACCATGTCGCGAAAGGCAATGGAGCCGCCGCCCAGTCCGGCCGGAATCGTCACCGCATAATTCTCCACGCCGGCCCCGGCGGGAAGAAATCCGCTGCCGGGGGCGGCCGGATTGGCGGCCGCGGTGATCACGCTGCTGCCGGTGAAGGTGAGGGTGCCGGCGATGAGGTCGCCGGTGATCGTGCCGTTGTACGCATCAAACAGCGATCCGGCCGTTTGCTCCAACAGCGGCACTCCCATAATGTCCGCGGCCAGCGTCAGCGAACTCAGGACTGGGTCGATCGTAAAGGTGACGATCGCGGCGTGGGCGAGGCTGGTGCAGGCCAGCAAGCCGAGTCCGGTCAATAAAAGGGGGTGATTTTTCATGGGTGGTTTGAGGATGTTAGGCAGTCATACGAAAAAGTAGGGACCGGGTACAAGCCTCTTCTTCACAATTTTTGGAGCCCGCGGCGGACGGTTGCCCGCTGCGGGCACCGGGACGGGGGAGGAGGGCGGGCGTGATCGCCGCGCAAAAAAAAAGCCCGCCGGGCAGGCCGGCGGGCGTTTCGAAAAACGGATGTAGGTCGACGGGTTCGGGCCTACTCGGCGTCGTCTTTAATCGCGGCCTTCTTGGCCGGCACCTTCTTGGCGGCGGGTTTTTTATCAGCCTTGGGCTCGTCGGTCGTTTCCTCGGTGGGCAGGGCGACGGTCTCGGCGGTTGGCTGATCCACCCATTCGATGAAGGCGACCGGGGCCGAGTCGCTCAGGCGCTGGCCGAGCTTGGTGATGCGGGTGTAGCCGCCGATGCGGTTTTTCGCGAGCGGGGCGACCACGTTGAAGAGTTCGGAGACGACGGTCTTGCTGCGCAGGAAGGCCACGGCCATGCGGCGGGCGTGCAGGTCGCCGCGTTTGCCGAGCGTGACCATTTTTTCCGCGAAGGGACGGACAGCCTTGGCCTTGGCCAGGGTTGTCTTGATCTGCTTGTGGGTGATCAGGTCGGAAACCAGGCCGGAGAGCAGCGCCTTGCGCTGGGCCGAGGGTCGTTGAAGTTTTTTAACTTTGCGTTGGTGTCTCATGGCGGACGGAGTGTCGGGTAAAGAAGAAAGAGTGGCGGTTCGCGGGTGCAAACCGCCGTGGGGGTGGTGGTATTAGTCGCGCAGTTTGCCGCCGATGAGGCCCATCAGGCCGGTGCCTTCATCTTCGTAATCGCTGTGGAGGATCGGGCGGCTGAACGACGCTTCGAGCAGCGACGGATCGAACTTCATGCCCAAGCTCAGGCCCAGCTCGTCGAGCTTGTCCTTGATCTCGTTGAGCGACTTTTTGCCGAAGTTGCGGTATTTCAGCATTTCGGCCTCTGACTTCATGGCGAGCTGGCCGACGGAGGTGATGTTGGCGTTGTTGAGGCAGTTCGCCGCACGCACCGAGAGTTCGATCTCGTTGACGCTCATGTTGAGGAGCTTCTTCAGCTCGGCGTTTTCCTCGTTCTGGGATTCCGGTGCTTGGTCGAACTCGATCTGGCTGTCATCGTAGTTCACGAAGACGTCGAGGTGGTGGCGGAGGATGGCGCTGGCCTGGGTCAGCGCCTCATGCGGGCTGATGCGCCCGTCGGTCCAGAGGTCGAGGATCAGTTTGTCGAAATCGGTCTTCTGGCCGACCCGGGTGTTCTCCACGTCGTATTTGACGCGGCTGACCGGGGAAAAAATGGAATCGATCGGGATGACGCCGATCGGGGAGTCGGAGCGCTTGTTCTCCTCACCGGTGGCGAAACCGCGGCCGACGCGGATTTCCAGATCCATCTCGAACTTCACCTTGCGGTCGAGCGTGCAGATGTGCTGGTCGGGATTGATGACCTGATAGTTGGCATCCTCCTGGATGTCCCCGGCGGTCACGATGCCTTCGCGGTCGACGATCAGGCTGAGCTTGCGGGGGTCCTTGTTCTCGAAGTGGCGGAAACGCACTTTCTTGAGGTTGAGCACGATGTCGGTCACGTCCTCGACCACGCCGGGCAGGGTGCAGAACTCGTGCGGGGCACCCTTGATTTTCACCGAAGTGATGGCCGCGCCTTCCAACGAGCTGAGCAGCACGCGGCGCAGACTGTTGCCGAGGGTGTGGCCGTAGCCGCCCTCGAAGGGCTCGGCAACGAATTGAGCATAGGTGTCGGAGGCCGACGATTCGTCTTTTTGAAGACGGTTCGGCATCTCGAAACGTGAGAGACGGACGGGCATGGTATGGTATATCGGATGGGCCGGGTTACCCTTGGCGAGCGCGACGAAGAGACTCAAGAAGCCTCCGCCCAAGGACCTACGGCGCGAATATGGGCTCGCGGGAGCACGTAGAGTGAGGAGATCGCGTGGTTTGTCAACGAGAGCGTGCGGGAAGCCGCGGATTTCCGAACTTCAAAGCGCACTCAATCGGCGGTGCACGCGTGGCGTGGGGTCGACTTCGAGCAAAAGGTGGGGCGCGACTTCCAGGCGCGCAGGCGGTGAGGGCGGGCTGAGGCCGGGGAGTTCTCGTCTACTCGAGCGGTGTGCCGAGGCAGGGCGATGCGTTTTGAGGAGCCAGGTGGGGCGCGACTTCCAGGCGCGCAGGCGGTGAGGACGGGCTCAGGCCGGGGAATTTTCGTCCACTCGAGCGGTGTGCCGAGGCAGGGCGGTGCGTTTTGAGGAGCGGGTGGGGCGCGACTTCCAGGCGCGCAGGCGGTGAGGACGGGCTCAGGCCAGGGAGTTCTCGTCTACTCGAGCGGTGTGCCGACGCGGGGCGGTGCGATTTGAGGAGCGGGTGGGGCGCGACTTCCAGGCGCGCAGGCGGTGAGGACGGGCTCAGGCCAGGGAGTTCTCGTCTACTCGAGCGGTGTGCCGACGCGGGGCGGTGCGATTTGAGGAGCGAGGTGGGGCGCGACTTCCAGGCGCGCAGGCGGTCAGGGCGGGCTCAGGCCGGGGAGTTCTCGTCTACTCGAGGGGTGTGCCGACGCGGGGCGGTGCGTTTTAAGGAGCGAGGAGGTGGTGCCAGTGGAAGCGGCAGGGCGGGTCGCTTGGACCCACAGGACAAGGCGGTCGCCGGCCGTGGTTTGGACGCGCCCGCCGCTGACGTGCCCGGAGGTCACGTCCCACCTAAAAAACGAAAAAAGGCGCAGGGATGACCCTGCGCCCTTCGCGAGATTCTACTGAATCAACTTAGGCTTTCTTGCCCATGAAACGACGGGCGGCACCGAGGCCGGTCAGCGCCAAGCCGAGCAAAGCGACGGACGTGCCGCCTTCGGGGACGGTGGGGATATCGCCGTCGCCCTTGATACCGAAGAACGTCATACCGAAGAACGTCACGTGAGAATAATCCCTGGGTTTGCCTTTGTTCACGATGGGATTGAGAAAATCGACCACCGCACCAACGCCATCATAATAATATGCGCAACGTTCAGTACTTGCTTTCACCAAGTAGTAAAAAGGCTCTTGGTCGTCAAAGCTAAGTTTGGCGCCATTGATCACGACGCCCGCCACCGTGAGCGTATCACCAAGCGGAGCTTCCAAATCACCGAAATCATCAACCACATTGCTGCCAGGGTTGTATTTCCTGAACGAACCGTTTAATTTGCCAGGATAAATGGAGGACATCCATGCGAATTCTCCCGTTGGATTGTTTGCTCCGGAGGGTAAGTCTTTAATGTCCTGACAGGCACCCGGAATAAGGGCCGCCTGGCTATTGGATGCCACGGCCATCAGGCCCGCTACTGCCGCCACGGCGAGTGATTTCATGAGTGTGGTTTTAATAGTGTGTGTGATTTTGATTGTTGTGTGTGTGGTTATACATCGCCAGCTCACGAAGGAGGAATTTACAACGACTGACGGGCGATGCGAATTAAATATCAGAATATGTGCCAAGTGCGAAAGTGAGAGGATTTTGGCGGGTTTTGCGTATAAGTAATACATTCACAGTAAAACGTTTATGATATTTTAAGAAAAACAGATTATAATTACCATAAATGAGATTGCCATGGGGCAAAAAAGTGAAAGTGTAAGCAGATCCGACACATTTGAGGTCGCGGTGGGGTGATGCATCTGTGGAGACTTCATGATCAATGGGTTAGAGGCGATTGGAAATATGTAAAAATTTCTGACAGGGCTCATTCTTATGCATATTGATGATCATTTGAGTTATAAAATGCCAGTGGAATTGAACTCCAGCGCATTTCCAGCCCAGGCGCGCAGGCGGTGAGGGCGGGCTGAGGCCGGGGAGTTTTCGTCTACTCGCGGGGTGTGCCGACGCGGGGCGGTGCGATTTGAGGAGCGAGGTGGGGCGCGACTTCCAGGCGCGCAGGCGGTGAGGGCAGGCTCAGGCCGGGGAGTTCTCGTCTACTCGAGGGGTGTGCCGACGCGGGTCGCTTGGACCCACAGGAAAAGGCGGTCACCATCTGTGGTTTGGACGCGCCCGCCGCCGACGGGCTCGGAGCGCCCGTCCCACCTTGGGCGCTGTTGAGCGTCCTGGGCGTCAAGGTGGGGCGCGACTTCCAGGCGCGCAGGCGGTCAGGGCGGGCTCAGGCCGGGGAGTTTTCGTCTACTCGGGCGGTGTGCCGAGGAGGGGTCGCTTGGACCCACAGGAAAAGGTGGTCACCGGCTGTGGTTTGGACGCGCCCG
>Ga0209702_10001439_pt1 | contig 45587 bp, 38 predicted proteins | sample FRY01_FD_187210 | JGI IMG/M metagenome (GOLD analysis project Ga0209702, IMG submission 187210) | Freshwater microbial communities from Lake Fryxell liftoff mats and glacier meltwater in Antarctica - FRY-01 (SPAdes) (version 2) | ecosystem: Environmental > Aquatic > Freshwater > Ice > Glacier... | reverse complement strand
ATTGTCAATATAAACCATGAAGATATTAATAGTAAACCTCCAAGAGGAGTAATAGGTCCTAAAAATTTAAAATCTATAGCTGTAATAGAATTAGTTGCTAATAAATAAATTGATCCTGAAAAAAATATTATCCCAGTTATTGTAAGGTAAAACACTGTTTTCTTTATTTTCTCTGGTATTAAATTTGTCGAACCAAGAAATAATAAAAACAAGGCATGATACATTTGATATTTAACTCCCGTTTCAAAAGTTAAAAGTTGTTCGGTACTCAAAACCGCCTTTAACCCATGTGCTCCAAAGGCTCCTAAAAAAATAGATATAATTCCTATAATTAAAGCCGCTACAATTATTTTCTTATCCATATTTTAATATCTAAACAAATTTAATGTTTTTTTAGAGCAAATTAAAATAATTAACATTTTTACACTTGTTAAGAATATAACAATTGTTTACTTTCGTGTTATAAAGCCACGTAAATGAGACATATCCTAATAATTGGAGCTGGCAGATCTGCTTCATCTTTAATAAAATATTTGTTAGACAAATCTGATTCTGAGGATTTACATTTAACAATTGCAGATTTATCTTTAGAATTAGCCCAAAATAAAACTCTAAATCATTTAAATGCAACTGCTATTGCATTAAATATTAGTAACGTTTCTAAAAGACAAAAAGAGGTTAAAAAAGCAGATATTGTAATTTCTATGCTTCCGGCACATATGCATATAGAAATAGCTAAGGATTGTTTGCTGTTTAACAAAAATCTTGTAACGGCATCTTACATTAGTGACGAAATGCAAAAACTAGATCAAGAAGCTAAACAAAAAGGTTTAATTTTTATGAACGAAGTTGGTTTAGATCCAGGCATAGACCACATGAGTGCAATGAAAGTAATTGATGAAATTAGAGATAAAGGTGGAAAAATGATGCTTTTTGAATCGTTTTGTGGCGGATTAGTTGCCCCTGAAAGCGATTCTAATTTATGGAATTACAAATTTACTTGGGCTCCAAGAAATGTTGTTCTAGCTGGACAAGGTGGCGTTTCTAAGTTTATACAAGAAGGAACTTATAAATACATACCTTATAACAAACTGTTTAGAAGAACAGAATTTATAGATGTTAAAGGAATTGGTAGACTGGAAGGATATGCTAATAGAGATTCTTTAAAATACAGAACTGTTTATGGTTTAGAAGATATTTTAACTTTATATCGAGGGACTTTAAGAAAGGTTGGTTTTTCTAAATCTTGGAATATGTTTGTAGAATTAGGAATGACAGATGATAGCTATATTCTTGAAAACTCAGAAAACATGACATATAGAGATTATACAAATTCTTTTTTAGCCTATCACCCAAGCGATTCTGTTGAATTAAAACTACGTCATTATTTAAAAATTGATCAAGACGATGTAATGTGGGACAAGCTTTTAGAATTAGACCTTTTTAATGCAACTAAGAAAGTTGGTTTAAAAAATGCAACTCCTGCACAAATTCTTGAAAAAATTCTGTCCGAAAAATGGACTCTTAAACAAGACGACAAAGATATGATTGTAATGTATCATAAGTTTGGATATGAATTAAACGGAGAAAAAAAACAAATAGATAGCGAAATGGTTTGTATAGGAGACAATCAAACTTATACAGCTATGGCAAAAACCGTTGGCTTACCTGTTGCAATAGCAACTTTACTAATTCTTAATGGTACAATAAACACCCCTGGAGTACAAATACCTGTTAAAAAAGAAATCTATTTGCCAATTTTAAAAGAATTAGAATCGTTTGGAGTGCATTTTATCGAAAAAGAACAACCTTATTTAGGTTATAATCCCGATAGCATTAATTTAAACCTAATCTAGATTTTAACAATTTAAGCAAAACATGCTTTTAAAGTTATAAATTAAAATCTAAATTGTACTTTTGGTTATAATTTCATAGATATGAAGATAAAATATTTACAAATAGAAATTGACGGAATTGATAAAGAAATCTTGCGAGATTTAATGGAAGATGCGAGAAAACCAATTCTTCAAATTGCTAATAAAATTGGAATTTCTGGAGCTGCAATTCATCAAAGATTAAAAAAACTTGAAGAAGCTAATGTTATTTTAGGTTCTAAATTTATTATAAACCATAAGGCATTAGGCTATAGAACCATGGCTTTTATTGGTGTATATTTAGATAAAGCATCTAGCAACTCTGAAGCGGTTAAAGAATTAAAAAAAATTCCAGAAGTACTAGAATGTCATTATACAACTGGCAATTGGAGTGTTTTAATAAAAGTTATTTGCAAAGATAATGAGCATTTAATGCAACTGTTAAATAAAAAAATACAACCTATAAATGGTGTTTCTAGAACAGAAACCTTTATTTCTTTAGACCAACAACTCGAACGCCAGATACAATTATAAAAAAAGTCGTTACACATGTGTAACGACTTTTTGTTTATATAAGTTGCTTAAATCTAATCTCTAGAGCCAAAAACCTGTAATGCCCAATATATTAATGATGCTAATGCTCCAATAGCTGCAACAACATAAGTTCTTGCTGCCCATTTTAGAGCATCTTCTGCTCCAGCATATTCTTGCTGACCTAGCATGTTTTTGCCTTTTAACCAAGCTAATGCTCTATTACTAGCATCGTATTCTACAGGTAAGGTTATAAAACTAAAAACAGTTGCAAAACTCATCATTATCAAACCTGCAACTGCTATATAGTATCCTAATCCAACTCCTGCGGCAGCTCCTAAAAGTAAGCCTCCTAAAACAACCCATTGAGACATATTAGATGTAACGCTAACAATAGGCACGAGTTTAGAACGCATTTCTAACATAGAATACGCCGTAGCATGTTGTACAGCATGACCACATTCGTGAGCTGCAACTGCTGCTGCTGCTGCATTTCTTTGGTTATAAACCGCTTCACTTAAATTAACAGTTTTATCTACTGGATTGTAATGATCTGTTAATCTACCTGGAGTAGATATAACTTTAACATCATAAATGCCATTATCTGCCAACATTCTTTCTGCAATTTCTGCACCAGACAAACCATTACGTAAGTTTATTTTTGAGTATTCTTTAAATTTACTTTTTAGTTTAGAACTTACTAACCAGCTTACTAAAGCAATTGCACCGAGTAAAATATAATATCCTGTCATTTTATTTAAATTTTATTTTATAAATATATAAATTATATATCAAATTATGAGCCGTTTTTTATTTGCTTAAACAGCATGAAATTTTGTCATAAATTTATCCTACTAAATTAATTATTTTTCCTGGAACAATTATTACTTTTTTAGGAATATTGCCTGCTAATTGAGTAATTGTTCTTTTGTCTGCCATAACAATGTCTTCTATTTGTTGCACGGTTAAATCTAGCGGCAATTTAATTGTAAAACGCATTTTTCCGTTAAAAGAAACAGGGTATTCTTTTTCGCTTTCTACTAAATATTTTTCTTCAAAAATTGGGAAAGATACTGTAGAAATAGACCCTGTATTGCCTAATGCATTCCATAACTCTTCTGCAATATGTGGTGCATAAGGCGAAATTACAATTGCTAAAGGTTCTAATATTTCTTTATGATTACATTTTTGAGCAGAAAGCTCGTTAACGCATATCATAAATTGTGAAACAGATGTGTTAAACGAAAAATTCTCGATGTCTTCTGTAGCTTTTTTAATGGTTTTGTGTAACGATTTGTACATTTCTGGTGTTGGCTTATTGTTAGTTACAATTAAACCATAATCATCAAAATACAAACGCCACAGTTTTTTAAGAAAACCATAAACGCCTGTAATTCCAGCAGTGTTCCAGGGTTTTGCCTGTTCCAATGGACCTAAAAACATTTCGTATAAACGCAACGTATCGGCACCATAATCGTTACAAATATCATCGGGACTTACAACATTGTATTTCGATTTCGACATTTTTTCGACTTCGCGACCAACGATGTATTTTTCATCTTTTATTAAACTAAAATCTATTTCATCTGCTCTGTATCCTAACCATTTTATCAAATCGTCTATTTCAACTTGATCGGATGAATTAACTAAAGAAACATCAATATACATTGGGCGAAAATCATTTTTGTTTATTTCTGAAAAATATACGTCCAATCCTTCTTGCAATAATTCTTTATATTCTTTGCTTTCAATCAAAACTTCTTTTATTCTTTCAATTGAAAAATTACTGTTTACATTCAAATCATAAAATTCTTTTTTAACTAATAATTGAAGTGGTTGTACTAATCTATAATGGGTTTTGCCATTTTCTATGGTTGAAATTAATTTAAGATTTAGGATATAAACAATCGCACTCATCCCTAAAATCATTCCTTGATTAATCAACTTCTTGAATGGTTCTTCGGTTGGTGCGTAACCTTTGTCTTTTAGAAATTTGTTCCAAAAACGAGCGTACAACAAATGCCCTGTGGCGTGTTCGCTTCCGCCAATGTATAAGTCAACACTTTCCCAGTATTTCAATGCGTCTTTACTTGCAATTTCGTTAGGGTTTTGCGCATCCATATAACGCATCCAATACCACGAACTTCCCGCCCAACCTGGCATTGTGTTTAATTCTAAAGGAAAAACGGTTACGTCATCTATCAACTCGCAACTCGTAACTCGTAACTTTTTAACATCCCAAGCCCAATCGGTAGCGTTGCCCAATGGCGGTTGTCCGTCTTCGGTTGGTAAGTATTTTTCTACTTCTGGCAAAATAATTGGTAAATGTTTGGCATCAATCATTTTTGGCAATCCATTTACATAATAAACCGGAAAAGGTTCTCCCCAATATCTCTGGCGAGAAAAAACCGCATCACGCAAACGGTAATTGGTTTTACCTTTACCTTGGTTAATTTTTTCTAATTCTTCGATGATTTTTTTGGTTGCTTCTTTATAACCCAAACCGTTTAGGAAATCGGAGTTTTCTAATTCAAAACCATCTTTACTGGCAAAAGCTTCTTGAGAAATATCTTGATTGAAAATATTTTTGATTTCTGGCATTCCGTTAGTTCTTTTAAAGAAATTCGCGAAAGCATAATCTCGTTCGTCTCCACAAGGTACTGCCATAACAGCTCCTGTTCCATAACTCGCTAAAACGTAATCGCCTATCCAAACCGGAATTGGTTCTTTTGTAAAAGGATGTTCTGCATAAGCACCTGTGAAAACACCCGAAATGGTTTTTACATCTGCCATTCGTTCTCTTTCACTACGTTTTGCTGTTGCTTCTATATAATTTTCTACTGCTTGTTTCTGTTCTGGAGTTGTAATTTTAGCAACCAAATCGTGTTCTGGTGCCAAAGTCATAAATGTTACTCCGAAAATGGTGTCGGGACGAGTGGTAAAGACTTCAATTGACCTCACCCCCAACCCCTCTCCAAAGGAGATGGGAGCCAAGATGGAATTTGATGCCGTTGAATTTCTATTTTCTAATGCTTTCTTGATTTTTTCTAAGACATTACTTAGCTCATTCTTTACTTCATCATTAGTAAATCGTATTACTTTGAAGTCAAATTGCTCTAATTCATAGGTTCTGCCTTCATCATATTCTTTTTGAGTTTCGTGAATTTCTCCATCAACTTCAATAATCAAACTTTTTTCTAAACAAACAAAATCAACAATAAAGTTGCCAATATAATGTTGTCTTCTTATTTTGTGTCCAAGATTTGAATTCCTGACTTCTTGCCACAGTAAATCTTCACTTTCGGTTGGATTTTTTCTATTTTCTCTAGCATTTTCAACTAATTTTTTTGCAATTGCAGGATTAGCTGTTTTATAACCATAATCGTTATGTCTGTCAGGAGTTGAGCTCCCCTCTCCTTTGGAGAGGGGTTGGGGGTGAGGTAACAAATTAAACTTTATGCTTGCCCCAACCGATTTCCCTATCCAATTTCTTTGACTTTCTTTTAAAGATTCGGTCCAATCTATATCTTCTAAACCTTGTAATAATCTTTCGGCATAAGCAGAAATTCGCATTGACCATTGTGTCATTTTTTTACGAATAACTAGATGTCCGCCACGTTCGGAAACGCCATTTACAATTTCGTCATTTGCTAAAACTGTACCTAATGCAGAACACCAATTAACTTCAGATTCTGCCAAATAAGTTAATCTATATAGTAAAAGTATTTTTTCTTGTTCGTCTTTTGATAATGCTTTCCATTGTTGTGAAGAAAAAGGCACAATATTATCATCACAAGCTGCATTAATATTTGTATTTCCGTTTTTTTCAAACTCTTGAATTAAAGTACAAATACTTTCGGCTTTATTAGAGTTATTGTTAAACCAAGATTCGAATAATTGAATAAATATCCATTGCGTATGTTTGTAATAATCTGGATTAGAAGTGCGTACTTCTCTACTCCAATCAAAAGAAAAACCAATTTGATCTAGTTGTTGTCTGTAACGTGTAATATTCTCTTTAGTAGTTTTTTCTGGATGTTGCCCAGTTTGTATTGCATATTGCTCTGCTGGCAACCCAAAACTATCGTAACCTTGCGGATGCAAAACATTAAACCCTTGATGGCGTTTATATCTTGCGTAAATATCTGAAGCTATATAACCTAACGGATGACCAACGTGCAAACCTGCTCCAGAAGGATATGGAAACATGTCTAAAACATAATATTTTGGTTTATCGCTACTATTTGATGCTGCAAAAGTTTGATTTTTAGCCCAATATTTTTGCCATTTGGCTTCTATTTCGTTCGGAAAATATTTCATATTATTTAATTAACCCTATCAGGGTTTTGAACCCTGATAGGGTTGTATAGTTTAAAATTTATGTGCAAATTTACGTATATTGTACTAAAGTCAAAACTTTACACGTTATATTATCTAATAAACAAATTTCTTTTTTATTTTTACGGCTCAAAACCTTATTTATGGCTTCATCTTTCGAAAAATATCAAAAAAGGAGACTTCTTTCATCTTATTTTTCTGTTATTTTAAGTGTTTTTTTAGTGCTTTTTTTACTCGGCATGTTAGGTCTTTTCGTGATTAATTCGAAAAAGCTTTCGAACAATTTTAAAGAGCAAATTCCGATGACCATATTTTTTAAAAGCCAAGCTAGCGATAGTGCTGTAAATGCTTTTGAAGCAAAGCTTAAAAAAGCAGCTTATATAAAATCGTATGTTTATGTTTCTAAAGAAAACGCCGCAACTAAACATGCAGATATTATTGGAGAAGATTTTATGCAGTTTTTAGGTGTAAACCCTTTACAAGATTCTTACGATATACAATTAAATGCTGCTTATGTTGAAAAAGATAGTATTGCAAAAATTGAAAAAGAAATTAAACAAAACAAAATGATTTCTGACATTGTTTACGATAAGCACTTGGTAGATTTAGTAAACGAAAATATTAAAAAAATTACCTTCTGGATTTTAGTTGTTAGTGGTTTTATGGCTTTTGTTGCAGTTTTATTAATAAACAGCTCAATGAGATTGTCTATTTACTCTAAAAGATTTATTATTAAAACAATGCAAATGGTTGGTGCTACTAAATCTTTTATTCGCAAACCATTTATAGTTAACAGCATAAGGCTTGGTGTAATTGGTGCCTTTTTAGCTAATACATGTATTCTTGCTTTATTATTTTATATAGATACTAATTATCCAAAATTTGGTATTCTAGAAGATAAATTAAGCATTGGTATTGTGTTTTTTGTAGTGTTTGCACTAGGAATTCTAATTTCTTGGTTTAGTACATTTTTTGCCACACAACGCTTTTTAAACCTTAGAACAAACGACTTATATTAAAAATATATAAAATGAAAAATAACGAACAAAAACAAGAGTTTTTATTTGACAAAGTAAATTATAAAATATTACTAATTGGCGTTGCTGTTATTGCAATTGGCTTTGTTTTAATGTCTGGTGGAGGAAGCGATAATCCAGAAGTTTTTAAAGAAGAAATTTTTAATTTTAGAAGAATCCGACTTGCTCCAACAGTTGTTTTAATTGGTTTTGGTGTGATTATTTATTCTATTATGAAAAAATCTACTAAAAAATAATGAATTTATTTCAAGCAATTCTTATAGCTATTATAGAGGGTTTAACAGAGTTTTTGCCTGTTTCTTCTACAGCTCATATGATTTTTGCAAGCTCTTATTACGGCATTCAAGAAGACGATTTTGTAAAACTTTTTCAAGTCTCTATACAATTTGGGGCAATTCTAGCTGTTGTAGTTTTGTATTGGAAAAAATTCTTTGACTTTAGTAAATTTAACTTTTACATAAAACTTGCAGCAGCAGTTATACCAGCCTTGATTCTTGGTAAATTTTTTGACGATAAAATAGAAGCCCTTTTAGGCAATCCAATTCCAATTGCAATTGTATTAATTTTAGGTGGTTTTGTTTTACTTTTTGTAGATAATTATTTTAATAACCCAACAATTGTAAAAGAAGAAGATATTTCTATAAAAAAAGCTGTAATAATTGGTTTTTGGCAATGTTTAGCAATGATGCCTGGAACTAGTAGATCTGCTGCTTCAATTATTGGAGGAATGCAACAAGGTTTAAACAGAGAAACTGCAGCAGAATTTTCGTTCTTTTTAGCTGTTCCAACAATGTTGGCAGTAACTGTTTATTCTCTTACTTTAAAAACTTACGAAGTTTCTCAACTAAAAGGATACGAACTACTAATACAGTCTAAAGAACACCTGCAAATGTTTTTAATTGGTAATGTTGTTGCTTTTATTGTAGCAATTTTAGCCATAAAACTATTTATAGGTTTTATAAAAAAATATGGTTTTAAACCTTGGGGTTATTATCGTATTGTAGTTGGCTCATTCTTGCTTTTTTATTTTTCATACATTAAATAATACTCTTTTGAAAACTGCCCAAGATTTTTTAGACGGACAACTTTTACTTATAGACAAGCCTCTAACTTGGTCTTCTTTTCAAGCAGTTAACAAGTTAAAATATTGTTTAAAAAACAATTATCCAGAATTAAAAAAAATTAAAATTGGTCATGCCGGAACTTTAGATCCTCTTGCAACTGGGTTGCTTTTAATTTGTACAGGAAAATTTACTAAAAAAATATCTGAGTTTCAAGGAATGCCAAAAGAATATATAGGCACAATTACCGTTGGAGCAACTACTCCATCTTATGATTTGGAAACAGAAATAAACAATATCTTCCCAACAGATCATATTACAGAAGAATTAATTAAAAAAACTATACTTTCTTTTTTAGGAGAAATAGATCAAAAACCCCCAGTTTTTTCTGCAATTAAAAAAGAGGGTAAACGATTATATCAACATGCTCGTGCTGGTGAAGAAGTAGAAATAGCATCTAGAAAAATTACTATATACGAGTTTAAAATTACTAAAATAAGTCTGCCAAATATAGATTTTAGAATTGTATGTAGCAAAGGAACTTATATTAGATCTATTGCTTTCGATTTTGGTTTAGCATTAAACTCTGGCGGATATTTAACTGCATTAAGACGTACTAAAATTGGCAATTATAACGTTTTAACCGCTGTAACTCCTGATGTGTTTATTAAAGAAATAGAAAATGATGTCTAAATTAATTTGGAGTTTTTTTATTCTATTAGTATTCAATTTGAATGCTCAAGAAAACACATTGCCAAAACCGAAAAAACATTCATTTAACCAAATAGACATAACTGTTCCGTTAGAAACAAACCCTTATTATGACCCTTTTGAAAAAGGGAGCACTTTTTTTACGCCAAACGGGTTAAGTGTAAATTTTGGTCACGGAATTAGCTTTAACAAAACTATCGGAATTAGCATAAATGCAGGTTTAGATTGGAAAGGCATTAATAAATTAGTTGTTGCTCCAATATATACTTCTTTAATTTTTACTCCCAAAATTGGTAAAGATGTTAGATTGCACTTGCAAACAGGTTATGGCAAAGCCTTTGCAATTGGAAGAAGTAGTTTAAACGGCGAATTTAAAAACTACAAAATTGGTTTACTTTTTAACAACGATTTTTCGTTACACATAGATGCTAGATTATATAATTTTTATTTAAACCCAGAATATAAAGTTGGCAGTATAAGTCTTGGTGCAAGTATAATAATGTTTTAAAAATGAAGTATTACATCTTATTATTATTTAGTTTTACAACTTTATTTTCTCAAAATAAAATAGCCTTAAAAACAGGTGATATTATTTTTCAGAAAATGAATTGTGGCGAATTATGCGATGCTATTCATGCTGTTACAGATGGCTATAAAAACAACGATTTTAGTCACCTTGGTTTGGTTTACATTAAAAATGATACAACTTATATAATTGAAGCAGCCGGAAACAATGTTAGAATGGTTTTGTTAGAAGATTTTTCTAAAAACACAAAAACTAATATGTTTGTTGGAAGGTTAAAAAAGAAACATCAAAAGCTAATACCACAAGCAATAGATTTTTGTTTAACCCAAATTGGTGTTGCTTATGATGATGAATATTTATACAACAACGATAAATATTATTGCTCAGAATTAATTTATGATGCATTTTTAGATGCTTATAAAAAACCTTTTTTTAGTTTAACTCCAATGACGTTTAAAGAGCCTAATTCTAATACTTTTTTTAAAGTTTGGGTAGATTATTACTCTACATTAAATACAAAAATTCCAGAAGGAGAACTTGGTTGTAATCCTGGTGGAATTTCTAAATCTAATAAATTAAGAATTATTGGAACTCTGTAGGGAAGTTCTATAAATTAGCTGATTGTTATTTTTGTTTTTTTTTTTTAAAATAAAATGAATTTACAAACAAAAAAACTTGGCCTTGCTCTTTCTGGAGGTGGCTCTAAAGGATTAGCACATGCTGGAGTTTTAAAGTTTTTACTAGAAAACAATATTAATCCTCAACATATAGCAGGAACTAGTGCAGGTGCTATTGTTGCCGCTCTTTATTCTTTTGGAAAATCGCCAGAACAAATATTAGCATTTTTTAAGTCGATTCATTTTTTTTATTGGAAACATTTTACCTTTACAAAACCAGGTTTAATTGATAGTAATTCTTTTAAACAATACTTTTTAGATGTTTTTAAAGATGCCAAAATTGGCGATGCCTCTATAAAATTAAGCATAACGGCTACTAATATGATAAATGGCAGTTCAATGGTTTTTAATGATGATGTAAAAATTGTAGATGCCATTTTAGCATCGAGTGCATTTCCTGGTATTTTATCTCCTTATAAAATAGATAATGAACTATATAACGATGGCGGAATTTTAAATAACTTTCCAACAGACTTATTACTTGATAGTTGCAGCACTATAATTGGCGTTTATGTTAGCTCAATTCAGAATATATCTGAAGATGATTTAAAATCTATCAAGTCTGTAAGTAGTAGAGCTTTTGATTTATTAACCTTTTATAACGATTCTCAAAAGTTTAACAATTGCAATTGGTTAATAAAACCCGAAGAATTAAGTAACTATAGCACTTTTGAAACTAGTAAATCTAAAATGGATGCTATTTTTAAGATTGGCTATTTTGCAGCTAAAAATTCTTTTCCTGTTCTAAGTAAATAATTGTTTTTTTTGGTTTTTTTAGCAAAATCTTATAATAAAATTACAAAATGAGTTAAAAAATTATGAAAGTGATACTTATAAAAAATGATTTAAAATCATTAATTCTTTATATTTGCAACACAAAAACAAACACATCATGAAATATAAAAGAATACTTTTAAAATTAAGTGGAGAAGCTTTAATGGGTGATAGACCATATGGAATTGACCCTAAAAGACTTGCAGAATACGCACAAGAAATTAAAACAGTACACGATCTTGGTGTAGAAATTGCTATTGTTATTGGCGGAGGAAATATTTTTAGAGGTGTTGCTGGAGCAAGTAATGGCATGGATAGAGTTCAAGGCGATTATATGGGAATGATGGCAACAATTATTAACGGCATGGCTTTACAAGGAGCTTTAGAAGATGCTGGAATGCTTACTCGTTTACAAACAGCTTTAAAAATAGAAGCTATTGCAGAACCTTACATTAAAAGAAGGGCTGTTAGACATCTAGAAAAAGGCAGAATTGTAATCTTTGGTGCCGGAACTGGAAACCCTTACTTTACAACAGATACTGCTGCCGCACTTCGTGGTGTAGAAATTAATGCCGATGTTATTTTAAAAGGTACTCGAGTAGATGGTGTATATTCTTCTGATCCAGAAAAAAATAAAGATGCTGTAAAATATGATACTATTACATTTAGCGATGTGCTTAAAAAAGGGTTAAACATAATGGATACAACTGCTTTTACTTTAAGCCAAGAAAATAATTTGCCTATCGTTGTTTTTGACATAAATAAAACTGGTAACTTATTAAAAATTTGCAAAGGAGAAACAATAGGCACAACTGTTTCTTTATAAATAAATTGATTTTATTAAAATTCTTTAAAAATTATTCAAAATGACCGAAGAAATAAATTTTATAATTGATAGTGCAAAAGAATCTATGCAAGATTCTGTTGCTCATTTAGAAAAATCTTTATTAAACATTAGAGCTAGTAAAGCTTCGCCACAAATGCTAGGCAGTGTATTTGTAGATTATTATGGTTCTCAAACTCCACTATCGCAAGTAGCTAATGTAAATGTTCCAGATGCAAGAACAATTACTGTAACCCCTTGGGAAAAAAACATGTTACAAACCATAGAAAAAGCAATAATGGTAGCTAATTTAGGTTTTAATCCAATGAATAATGGAGACAACATTATTATATCTGTTCCGCCTTTAACAGAAGAGAGAAGACGCGATTTAGCAAAACAAGCTAAAGCAGAAACTGAGGATGCCAAAATTGGTATTAGAAACGCAAGAAAAGATGCTAATAACGATATTAAAAAAGAAGAAAAAAACGGTACATCCGAAGATATTTGTAAATCTGCTGAAGACGATATACAAAAACTAACAGATACTTTTATTAAAAATTCAGAAGAAATTCTAGCACTTAAAGAGGCTGAAATAATGAAAATCTAATTCAAAATCCACTTATAAAAGAGTGAATTTTTTGTTTTTTAGTATACTTTTGTTTATCTGTAAAATTTTAATGAAACAAATTACTTTTTTATTTCTACTCATTAGTTCTTTTATATTTGGTCAAAATCAAATAATTGGAGAAGTAAGAGACTCTATTAGCAATAAACCATTAGCTTTTGCAAGTGTTATTTATAATAACAAAGTGCAAATTACAGATGTTACAGGTAAGTTTAATATCGATGTCGCATCAAAAATTAATCAAATTACTCTTAGTTATTTTGGGTATCATAGCAAAACATTACTGCTAGATATAAAAAATGTTATTATATACTTAAATCCAAAATCAATATTATTTAACAACCCTAGTTCTAAAAAAAGTTTAGATTTAATTAAAAAAATAATTACAAATAAAACTTTAAATAATCCAGAAAAAAAATTAAAGAGTTTTACATTTAAATCTTATAATAAAACAGTAATTACTGCAATACCAGACTCTATAGATGGTAGTATTGATTTAATTTACAATAAAAAAACAAAGAGTCAAGTTATAGATTCATCAGATTTTAAATTTAAAAAACTAATAAGCAAGCAGCATTTGTTTTTAACCGAAAAAATATCATTGTTTCAGTTTCAAAACAACAAATTAAAAGAGACTGTTTTAGCTACCAAAATGTCTGGATTTAAAGAGCCAATTTATGATATTATTGGTTTTAATTTGCAGTCTTATTCTCTTTACGACTCTAAATACGAGCTTTTCGAAACAAAATATATTAGTCCAATCTCTATAAATGGCCTATTAAGTTATAATTATAAAATACTAGACACTTTAATGGTAGACAACAAAAAATCTGCCGTTGTTTATTTTAAAAATAAACTTAAAAAAAACAGCTCAGGTCTAGAAGGAGTTTTATTTATAGATTTAAATAATTATGCGGTTTCTAAAGCAATTATAAGAATTAAAGGAATAATAGACATTACCGCTTTTCATGAATTTACTTTTATAGAAAAAAGCAATATTTGGATGCCTCTTTCTAATGAATTTAAAATTGTAAAAGGCAAAAATGATGATGCAATAAAAATATTTGGCGATACAATTTTATTTGATGGTGAATATCAAGAACCGGGCAATTCTAGAAAAAAAGATGCTTCAGATTTTTCTTATTTACATTCTAAAACTACATATCTAGATATAGAATTAAACCAAAATCTTATAGTAAATAAACGCCTTGGCGTTTCTATAGATATTAATAAAGATGCAAGTACCAAAAGTGAATCTTTTTGGAATATTAATAGAAAAGACAGTTTAGATTTAAGAAGTAAAAACACTTATTTTGCTCTAGAAAACATCGTTACAAAAAGAAAGCTAGAGTCTAAAATAATATTTGGCAAAAAAATAATTAATGGCTTTATCCCTTTAAAGTTTTTTGATATCGATTTAAGAAACATAATTAGCTATAATAATTACGAAGGATTTAGACTCGGTTTTGGAGGAATTACCAACGATAAATTTTCTAAACATATTAGATTAGATGGTCATACCGCTTATGGAATTAAAGATGGCGTTTTTAAATATCATTTAGGAACTGCCTTTAAAATAGATAATTTTTCTAGCAGTTGGTTTGGTGTTGCCTTTACAGATGATGTTAGAGAAATTGGCAGTACAAAATTTAATATAGATAAAAGTGTTTACAAAATATACGACCCAAGGCCTATAAATGTTAGCACATTTTATAACCACAAAACCTCGAAAGCATACGTAGAAACTAAATTGATTCCTAAAACAGAAAGTATTTGGCAATTATCTCAAAGTAAAATAGAACCAAAATTTAACTACGTCTACCTATTAGATAACACCTTTTATTCTCGTTATACATTAACAACCGCTTCGGTTTCATTACAATGGAATCCAATGAGTAGTTTTATGCAAACTCCAAACGATAAAATAGAAATAGAAAAAAAATATCCAAAACTCACATTTCAATATACTCAATCTTTACCAAATTTTTTAAATAACGATTTTACTTTTAGCAAATTCGATTTTAAAGCAGATTACGAAAAAAAATACATAAACGGTCAAAAAACAATAATTTTAGCTCAGGCTGGATTTATTTTTGGCAACTTGCCTCTAACACATGTTTACAATAATTCTCCCAATAATTTAGACAAAGAGCACTTAATACAAAGGGTAACTTTTGCAGGAAAAAACAGTTTTGAAACCATGCGTTTTAACGAGTTTTTTTCTAGTAGGCTTATAATGTTTCATTTAAAACATGGGTTTAAAAGAGTAAAAATTATTAACGGTGTAAAACCGTCTTTAGTGCTAGTTACAAGAATGACTTGGGGAGATATGCAAAAACCCGAACAACATGTAGGCTTAAATTATAAAACGCTAACAAAAGGCTTTTTTGAATCTGGAATAGAACTTAACCAAATTTACAAAGGTTTAGGCCTGGCTGGTTTTTATAGATATGGCCCAAACCAACTCACTAAATTTCAAGATAACATAGCAATAAAACTTTCTTTTGTACTTGATTTAGGACTATAACTATACCCTTTTTACATAATTTTAAACCATAAAAAACAAGCCCAGCATTCTCGTTTTACTGATGTTTTGATTACCTTTGCAACCATTAATTACTTATTATGGCTAAATGGCTTAGCGTTGGTTTTTGGGAAACTATCGCTCGTTTAATATTACGAAACAGAATTATAATTTTAACGCTAATTGCACTTTTTACTGTCTTTTTAGGATTACAGTGGAAACATATGCGTTTTACTTATACCGAAGCAAATTTATTGCCAGACAATCATATTGTTAATCAAGAATACAATGTGTTTCTAGAAAAATTTGGCGAAGAAGGCAATTTAATTATTGTAGGGGTTAAAGATTCTACTTTTTTTACTCCACAAGTTTTTAGTAAATGGGTTGAGTTAATGAACCAATTTAAATCTGCTAAAGAAGTAGATTTTGTAGTTTCGGTAAACGAATTAAAGCAATTAACAAAAAACGATTCTATAAAAAAATTTGAATTAAGTAATTTTATAAATTCAAAAAAAATAAACGAAAAAAACTACCTGTCTAATAAGAAAAAAGAACTTTTTGAGCAGTTACCTTTTTACGAAAGTTTACTATACAACAAAAAAACGGGAACTATTCGTTCTGCAATTTATATAGACAAAAAAATTGTAAACTCTAGTGTAAGAAAACAATTTATATACAATATATTAATCCCTTCTATAGAAAAATTTGAAAAAGAAACCAAAGTAGATGTTAGGGTTTCTGGCATGCCATACATTAGAACATTAAACTCTCAAAACATTGTAGACGAAATTGGCATCTTTATTTTAGCAGCCTTAGGTGTAACATCTTTAATTTTCTTTTTCTTTTTTAGAAGTTACAGAGCAACCATTATTTCTATGTGTGTTGTTATAATTGGCGTAATGTGGGCATTTGGAACTCTAGGGTTGTTAGGCTACGAAATAACAGTTTTAACAGCTATAATTCCGCCATTAATTATTGTAATTGGTATACCAAACTGTATCTTTTTGATTAATAAATATCAGCAAGAAATAAAAATTCATCGTAATCAAGCAAAGTCATTACAACGTGTAATTACAAAAATTGGCAATGCAACATTAATGACCAACATAACAACTGCTGCTGGTTTTGCAACTTTTATTATTACAGATAGCGAGTTGCTAACAGAGTTTGGTATAGTTGCATCTATAAATATAATTTTATTATTTATTTTAAGTTTATTAATAATACCAATTATCTATAGTTTTATGCCTTTGCCTAAAGAAAAGCATTTAAAACACTTTAATAAAACATACACAACAACGTTTGTAAATTGGCTAGAAAAAACAGTTAGAAATAACAAAATAACAATCTTTATTGTGTCTATTGGTTTATTAATAGTTAGCATAATAGGTATTTACCAAATAAAAACCTCTGGAAGTTTAATAGAAGATATGCCTAAAAATACTGAGTTTTTTAAAGATATTATATTTTTCGAAAAAGAGTTTGATGGTATTTTGCCTTTAGAGATAATGATAGACACTAAAAGAAAAAAAGGTGTTATGAAACTTTCTATTCTAAAAAAAATGGACGAAATTCAAGATGTTATAATAGATATTCCGGAACTTTCTAAACCAATGTCTGTTGTTAACTTAGTTAAATATTCTAAACAAGCGTATTACAACGGTAATCCTGAATTTTACGAGCTTCCAACATCGCAAGAGCAAGGGTTTATTTTAACTTACGCTAAAAATGCTACGCAAAACAGCAAAGAAAATTTAATGAAAAGTTATGTAGATTCTACAGGTCAATATGCTAGAATTACAACTTTTATGAAAGATATTGGTACAGATAAAATGGAGAAAATAGAAGAAAAACTTTGGGATAAAATAAATAAAGTTTTTCCTCCAGAAAGGTATACTGTTACCATGACTGGCAAAGCACTAGTTTTTCAAAAAGGAACCAATTACCTAGTAAATAATTTAGTAATGTCTTTATTATTTGCCATTTTCTTAATATCGTTATTTATGGCTTATTTATTTAGGTCGTTTAAAATGATAATTATTTCTTTAATACCAAACTTGCTTCCGTTATTAATAACAGCGGGATTAATGGGTTATTTAGGCGTTCCGCTAAAACCATCAACTATATTAGTATTTAGTATTGCTTTTGGTATATCTGTAGATGATACAATACATTTTCTTGCAAAATACCGTCAAGAATTACAAGCTAATAACTGGAAAATTAGAAAATCTGTATTTAATGCATTAAGAGAAACAGGAGTTAGTATGTTTTATACTTCTATTGTACTGTTTTTTGGTTTTTCTGTATTTATGATTTCTAGTTTTGGTGGTACAGTTGCGTTAGGCGGATTAGTTTCTGCAACTTTATTGCTCGCTATGTTTTCTAATTTATTATTATTGCCAGCATTATTGCTTTCGCTTGAAAAAACAATTGCAAACGAACAAGCGTTTATAGAACCTAAAATAGATATTTTAATAGAAGAAGATCTAGAAGAAACAACATCAGATAAAACAATAAAACAATAAAATATTTCAATATAATATTATAATGAAAAAGCACACCAAAATAAAAGAATTATTAAACTCTACTGCAACATTACAAGAAGTAACAGTTAAAGGTTGGGTTAGAACATTTAGAAACAACCAATTTATTGCCTTAAACGATGGCTCTACAATACACAACATGCAATGTGTAGTTGCTTTTGAAAACACATCGGAAAGCATTTTAAAAAGAATTACAACGGGCGCTGCTTTAAGTGTAACTGGTATTTTGGTAGAAAGCAAAGGTGCTGGACAAACTGTAGAAATTCAAGCAAATACTATAGAAATTCTTGGAGATTCTGATGCAGAAAAATTTCCGATGCAACCAAAAAAACATTCTCTAGAGTTTTTAAGAGAAAATGCTCATTTAAGAGTTAGAACAAATACTTTTGGGGCAATAATGAGAGTTAGATCTACATTGTCTTTTGCCGTTCATCAATATTTTCAAGAAAAAGGTTTTTTCTATGTAAATACTCCAATTATAACTGGTAGTGATGCAGAAGGTGCTGGCGAAATGTTTAAAGTAACTGCTTTACCTTTTGATAAAACGCCAAGAACAGAAGAAGGAAAAGTTAACTATAAAGAAGATTTTTTTGGTAAAGAAACTAACTTAACCGTATCTGGTCAATTAGAAGCAGAAACTTATGCAATGGCATTAGGGCAAGTGTATACATTTGGACCAACTTTTAGAGCAGAAAACTCTAACACGTCTAGACATTTAGCCGAATTTTGGATGATAGAACCCGAAGTTGCGTTTAATGATTTAGATGCAAACATGGATCTTGCAGAAGACTTTATAAAATATGTAGTTAAATACGCATTAGATAAACACGAAGACGATTTAAAATTTTTAGAACAACGTTTATTCGACGAAGAAAAGAACAAACCTGAAGCAGAAAGAAGCGAAATGAAACTTCTTGAAAAACTAGAATTTGTTCTAGAAAACAACTTTAAACGTGTAACTTATACAGAAGCTTTCGATATTTTAAAGAATTCTAAGCCTAACAAAAATAAAAAGTTTCAATATCCAATAACAGAATGGGGTGTTGACTTACAAAGCGAACACGAACGTTTTTTAGTAGAAAAACATTTTAAATGCCCAGTAATATTATTTGATTATCCGGCAAAAATAAAAGCGTTTTATATGCGTTTAAACGAAGATGGTAATACCGTTAGAGCAATGGATATTCTTTTTCCAGGTATTGGAGAAATAGTAGGTGGTTCTCAAAGAGAAGAACGACTAGATGTTTTAGTAGAAAAAATGAAGGCATTAGGCATAGATGAAAAAGAACTTTGGTGGTATCTAGATACTAGAAGATTTGGCACAGCAATACATTCTGGATTTGGATTAGGATTTGAACGTCTAGTGCTTTTTGTAACTGGAATGACAAACATTAGAGATGTAATTCCTTTTCCTAGAACGCCAGGAAGCGCAGAGTTTTAAAAAATGTTGTCTGTTTTTAGTTGTCTGTTAAAAAACTGAGAACTGAGAACCGATAACCGACAACAAAAATATATGTTAAAGCAATTTCTAAATTTCAAATTATCTCAAAAATTATCTCCTCAACAAATCCAGTTGATGAAGTTAATTCAACTACCTACGCAAGCTTTTGAACAGCGTTTAAAAGAAGAATTAATAGAAAATCCTGCATTAGAAGATACTAAAGAAGAGGATGAATACGAATCTGATGAATATGAAAGAGAAGAGTATGAAGACGATTATAATGACGACGAATACGATAGAATTGAAACAGACGAAATAAATATAGACGAATATTTAAGTAACGACGAAACGCCAGATTACAAATTACATTCAAATAATTACAGTGATGATGATGAAGATAGAACTATGCCAATTGCAGCTTCTGTTACCTTTCATCAAGATTTACTAAACCAACTAAATACTTTTATCTTATCTGAAGACGAAAAAAATATAGCCGAATTTTTAGTTGGTAGTATTGATGATATTGGTTACATAAGAAGGTCTATAATAGATATTGTTGATGATTTAGCTTTTACACAAGGTATTTATACTGATGAAGCAAATGTTGAAAAAATTCTACACATTGTTCATGAGTTAGAACCTGCAGGAGTTGGAGCAAGAAATTTACAAGAATGTTTATTGCTTCAATTAAAACACAAAACACCAACAGAATTTATAGATTTAGCTAAAGACATTATAATAAATCAATTTGATGCTTTTACGAAAAAACATTACGAAAAATTACTTCAAAAATATAATGTTTCTAAAGAATTTCTTAAAAAAGGAATAGAAGAAATAGAAAAATTAAACCCTAAACCAGGTGGAGCTTATTCTGGAAATAATAGAATTATTGAGCATGTTGTACCAGATTATACCATTAAAATTGTAGATGGCGAACTAGAACTTACCTTAAACAATAGAAACGCACCAGAATTACATGTCTCTAAAGATTATCAAAATATGCTTCAAGGATATAAAAATTCAAAAGACAAATCTAATTCTCAAAAGGATGCGGTTCAATTTATTAAACAAAAACTAGATTCTGCAAAATGGTTTATAGATGCTATTAAACAAAGACAAGAAACTTTATTGGTAACTATGAACGCAATTTTATTTTACCAAGAAGAATATTTTTTAGAAGGCGATGAAACAAAAATTAGGCCTATGATTTTAAAAGATATTGCAGATATGGTAGGTTTAGATATTTCTACAGTTTCTCGTGTTGCAAACAGCAAGTATGTAGAAACTCCGTATGGAACAAAACTAATTAAAGAATTCTTTTCTGAGTCAATGAAAAATGATCAAGGAGAAGATGTTTCTACAATAGAAATTAAAAAAATTCTTCAAAATATTGTTGAAGCAGAAAATAAAAAGAAACCTTATCCAGACGATAAATTAGCAAAAATATTAAAAGAAAAAGGTTATCCAATAGCACGTAGAACGGTTGCTAAATATAGAGAACAACTAGATATTCCAGTTGCTAGAATGAGAAAAAAAATATAGTAGTTGCATAAATTTATAAATACATTTTCATATATATTTCATCCGATATTTATATCGATATATGCTACTTTGTTGTTTTTTTATGTGTTTACTGATTTTTATGTAAGTCAAGAAATATATATTATTTTAATACAAGTATTTATTTTAACCTTTCTAATACCTATTTCATTATTCTTTCTACTTCTTTCATTTCGAAAAGTAGACTCAATTATGATTGCCAATATAAATCAGCGCAAAATACCTTTAATTACTAATATTATAATTTTATTTGTGTTAGTAAACAAAAGCATAACACTTGCAAAGTATCCTGAACTATATATGTTTTTTATTGCTGCAATTATAAGCAACGTATTGTGTTTTTTAGCAATTTATATAAAAGTTAAGGCTAGTTTACATGTATTAGGCATATCATCATTAACTTTTTTTGCTATTGGTTTAAGTATAAGTACACAAAAACCTATTTTTTACATTATTTCTATTCTTTTTCTAACAATCGGGTTTGTAGCTACATCAAGATTAATAATAAAAGCTCACTCTTTAAAAGAATTATTAATCGGATTTATTTTTGGCATACTTCCATATATTTTTTTATGGCCAATGTGGTTATAAAATATAAAATTGTAATCCAAAATTAAGCGTTTTTAAGTCTAATTTTTCTGAGTTTATTTGAGTACTATTTTTAAAAATAGAATCTAACCCATAATAAGAGTAAAAATTCCAGGTATTGTACCCAATTGCAAAATAAACACCGTATTGCAACGAATTAAAATCTTTTATGTTTTTAATTTTGTAATCTCCTAAACTACTTGTGTGAATGTATCTGTTAGAAACCACATAACTAGCTTTAAATCCGCTATATATTCTAAAAAATCTATGACTTAAAGCATTTGATTTTCTCCATCTAAACTCTATTGGAGCTTCTAAAAGAAAAAGAGAAAAATTATTATTACTAAAGTTTATTGAATTATCAATAACTGAGTAATTGTATATATTCTGATTTTCTGAAATTAATAAATTATGCTGATAAAGTTTATAAGAAACTCCTAATCCAGCAGCAATTGCAACTGTTCTTTCTTTGTTTAAAGGCATATCTCTTAAAAAGCCTATATTTAACCCAGTCGAAAATGAGTTTTGAGATAATCCTGCAGGCTTATTTTGCAGAGTATTGTATGTAATTCCAAAATAAAATTGATCTTCTCTATATAAAGAATCTACTGTAGTATATTTTTCTTCTTGAGCAAATGATAAAAACCCATTTAAAATCAATACTAATTTAATTATATTTTTCATACTATAAAATTAATAAAAATTAATAAAAAAAGCCACGCATTGCGTGGCTTTAATTTTCTTTAGATTACAAATTAATCTAATACAGAACCTTTTGTAGTTGTGTAATTGATTTTTAAGGCATCCATTTCACGAAGTTGTTGTTTAATTTCGCCAACAAGCCCCATTTTAACTTCTTTATCTATTTTTAGAGCAGTTGTTAAAACTTTTTCTAAAGCAGGATCTCTAGATGCTCTTTCTGCAAGAACGAAATTACGAATTTCTGAAACATCAGAAAGTCTATCGTTTAACTGAATTCTAGCACCTACACCATATTGGTTTACATATCTAGCGTGAGGTTTTCCTGCAAAGATAAACATAACTCTATCTTTCTTTTCTAGCTTAGTTATTTGATCTGCTTTTGGCAAATTGTTTTGTATCATAAGGTCATTATCTTTCATTACGGTAGCAACCATAAAAAAGAATAATAACATAAATACAATATCTGGTAACGATGCTGTAGAAATTGCTGGAACTCCTCCTTCTTTTTTCTTTTTAAATTTAGACATATTCTAAAATTTAATATTAATTACGTTTTGGTTCTGCTTCAGATAATTTCTGAGGGAATAATGTTTGAATATCCTTAATCATAGGCTCAATTTTTAAACGTTGAGCTTCTTTTGTTTTAGGGTCTTCATACATTGCCTCTAATTCTCTAAAGGTTTTGCCATATCTCGCCATACATTCTCTATCTCTTAAGAAATAGTACGCAGCTACAAGTTCGTTTTGAACTGATATATATGCTTTATAAGATGTTTCGGCGTCATTTTGTAAAGAAATAATTGCTTTATCTGGATTATCAGATGAAACTACATTATTTGCTCCTTTACAATATGTACAAGTACCATCTCCTCCATTATCTAAAAAATCTATAGCGGCTTGTTTAAGATTTTTTAAGTCCATCAACTTATCTTCAACCAATAATTGATCATTTCTATTTACTAAAACTGTAAATATATTTTTCTCCTTAATAGGTGGCGGATCAATATTTGTTTTATCAATAGGTGGCAACTTACGTGTTAACCCTTGATCTGTTTGTATAGTTGTTGTAACCAAAAAGAAAATTAAAAGCAAGAAAGCGATATCTGCCATAGAACCTGCATTAACTTCTGGTGGTGCACTTCTATTACTTTTAGCCATAATTTATTTTTTAATTTTGTTATATCCTGTAAAAACCATCGATGCAATAGCTACAAAAGATAAAATATAAAATGCATTTAATCCAGTGCTTACCATTCTTGATGCAAATGCAGACACTTCGCCACCATCTTTTAATGGTACTGGAGTGTTATCTGCAAATATAAAAGACACTAAAAACACGACAAAGATAGCCCCGATGCTAATAAATGTCTTTTTTAACTCTCCTTTTTTAGAAACTAAGTTTTTAAAAGTATAGTACATTACTAATAGTATTGTCGCGAATAATGTTATGTATGACAAATAAATGAACGGTGAGATCATTCCTCCGTCTGGAGCATCAGACATCATTATTGTTGCTAAAAATACAATTGATAAAATACTTAACACAATAACAACTAATCTTGATAACTTTAAGTCCATATTGAATAGTTTTTGTTTTGTTTAATTATTTGTTTTTGTAATCTACTAATATATCTACTAAGCTAATAGAAGCATCTTCCATATCGTTAACGATAGAGTCAATTTTAGCAATAATATAGTTATAGAATACTTGTAAAATCATTGCAACGATAAGTCCAAATACAGTTGTTAATAAGGCAACTTTAATACCTCCAGCAACTAAAGATGCATCCATGTTACCTGCTGCTTCAATTTTATCAAAAGCCTGAATCATACCAATTACAGTTCCCATGAAACCTAACATTGGAGCAAGAGCAATAAATAAAGAAATCCAAGAAACATTTTTCTCTAATTGACCCATTTGAACTCCGCCATAAGATACAACAGCTTTTTCTGCAGATTCAACTCCGTGATCTATTCTGTCTAATCCTTGGTAAAAAATAGATGCAACTGGTCCAGCTGTATTTCTACAAACTTCTTTAGCGGCGTTAACGCCTCCTGATTTTAAAGCGTCTTCTACGTCTTTAATTAATTTTTTAGAATTTGTTGTTGAAAGGTTTAAATAAATAATTCTTTCGATTGCAATAGCTAAACCTAAAATTAAACACAATAATACAATGCCCATAAATCCAGGACCGCCCTGAATAAATCTTTCTTTAATTTCTTGTGTAAATGATTTTTCGGCTTCCACCGCTTCCTCGTCTACTGCAACTTCTGCTGTTGCTTCAACTTCTGTTACAACTTCTGTTACAGCTGCTGTAGAGTCTGTAGTGTTTGCGTCTTGAGCTTGAGTAGTGCCAAACGTCATAAGACCTGTGATTGCCAAAATAGAAAATAATTTTTTCATTGTTTTTGTTCTTAATTTTAATTAGTTAATCCGGTTAAAGGTAATAATAATAATTCAAATATATACATTTTAGTTTTGAGCGGAGAGAAAGGGATTCGAACCCTTGATACTCTTTTGAAGCATACACGCTTTCCAAGCGTGCTCCTTAAACCTCTCGGACACCTCTCCGTGCATCATTTTCGAATGTATGTATTTTAAGGGTGCCAAATAACAAAAAAAAAATCACTTCTAAAAATAATATTTAATATTTTTTATAACAATTCTCCTCTTAATTGAGTTTCGAATATAGTTTTGAATACTTTAGGCGAAATTTTTTGTCCTAATAAATACATTAATTTAGCTATTGCTGCTTCTGTTGTAATGTCTTTTCCAGATATAATTCCTATTTTTTTAAGCATTGTACTGGTTTCGTATTGCCCCATACTTACGCTTCCTCCGGCACATTGCGTTACATTTACAATTTGAACACCTCTTTTTATTGTTCTTTTAAGGAGATTTAAAAACCATTCTTCTGTTGTTGCATTACCTGAACCATACGTCTCTAAAATTACTCCTTTTAGCTCTGGAATATCTAATATAGACGTAAGAATTAACTCGTTTATTCCAGGAAAAATCTTAACAATTACAACGTTTGTTTCTAAATTTTTATGTACAATAAGATTTTTTCCTTTATTTCTTGGTAGTAATCTTTCGTAATCAACCTTTAAATGTACTCCAGACTCGGCTAGAGAGGGATAATTTGGAGAAGTAAATGCGTTAAAATGTTCTGCATTTATTTTTGTTGTTCTATTGCCTCTATATAATTTGTACTCAAAATATAAACACACTTCATTTATTACTGGCTTGTCTTTTAGTTTTAAAGCTGCAATTTGAATTGCTGTAATTAAATTTTCTTTGGCATCTGTTCTTAGGTCTCCAATTGGCAATTGAGATCCTGTAAATATAACTGGTTTTTCTAGGTTTTCTAACATAAAACTCAAAACAGATGCACTATAAGACATTGTGTCTGAACCATGCAGAACAACAAAACCATCGAATTTATTATAATTAGATTCTATAATTTCTGCAATTTCTACCCAATGTTTTACATTTATGTTAGATGAATCTATTGGTTTTTTATAAGAAATTGTTTCTATTAAACAATCTAAATGCTTTAATTCTGGTATTTTTTGTAAAAGCTTGTCAAAATCAAAAGCCTTTAAAACTCCTGTGTCAAAATCTTTAATCATACCAATGGTTCCACCAGTATATATTAAGAGTATGCTTGATTTAAAAGGCATCTTTATATTTTAATTTATTTACCAATGGATTTGCGTACATTGCTAAAAAGTTAGAAATCATTTGTTGGTTATTAGAGTTTATCTTCATCTCTAACCTTCTTTCAAACAGCGCCTTTTCGTTTTCTGTATATAAAGTAGCGTATTTATCTGTTTTATAAAGTATGTCGTATGCTATAAAATTGGTTGGCCACAATTTATAATTCAATATAATCGAATCATCTATTATTTGTGCTAATGCCTGAATTTGTTTGTTAGCATTATTAAATCCACTTTCTATAATATCTATTTCTTTATCTATAACATCGCCAATATGAATGTGGATTCGTTTTTTTTGCCCCATTATACCGCTTAATAGCGTTATAAAGTCTTCGTTTTTTTCTTTTATATATTCTACATTATTAACAGCTGCCATTAGTTGAGGTATTTTTAATGCGTCTGTTGGGTCGTATTCGTAAGATATAGAAACGGGTACAATTTTTATATTTTTAAAATATGTTAAACTGCTAGTTTCGTTAGAACCCATTGCTAACATTTTTAAAACTCCTTGGTGTGTTGCATCATTACCATCTTTAGTTCTTCCTTCTCTTTGTGCTATCCAAACAGATCTATTTTCTCTTAGTATTAATTGCCCTATGTATTCTGACATTAGCTTTGAACTTTGTAGTAATTGTCTAGGCAATAAACCTCTTTGAACTAAAAAGTTTCTGTTTAACTTAGATAGTTTTAAGAGAAAATCTTTTTTAACTAAGTTATCTCCAATAGCAGATGCAGTCATTACTAAACCATGATCGTACAACGAAACATTTAACAATGATGTGTCTAAAATAATGTCTCTATGGTTAGATATAAATAAATAAGAAGTGTTTTTTTCTAACTTTTCAAATCCAGATGTTGTTAAACCATCTGAGCTTTTTTGAAGTACTTTTTTAACCGATTGATATATAAAATTAACTTGAAAATCTCGTATAGAATGAGTTTTTAAAAGTTGCTCTTTCCAAACCTCATCTTTTACTTCTGGAAAAGTAAAATTCATTAATGCCTTCATCATTGGATGATTAATCATAGAACTAATTTCTTGATTTACATCGCTATCATAAAAAGGTCTTATTTCATCAAACTTTGACATTATTTCAATATTTTATATTCGCAAATGAACAAAATTTATACGACTTTTGTCTTATAATTATTTATAATCCAAAAACATCCTTAGAATTTTGGGTTGTTATTTTTGCAATTTCTGCAACAGACATATTATACAACTCTGCTAGTTTTTGGGCTACATTAAGTATATAACTACTTTCGTTTCTTTTACCTCTAAATGGTGCTGGGGCTAAATAGGGCGAGTCTGTTTCTAATACTATATTTTTAATATCTATTTGATTTATAAATTGATCTATTTTGCCATTTTTAAAGGTAATAACTCCGCCAATACCAAGCTTCATATTAAAAGAAAGTGCTTTAAGTGCTTGTTGATAATCTCCAGAAAAGCAATGAAAAATTCCAAAAAGATCATCGCTTTTTTCTGATTCTAAAACCTCAAATATCTCATCAAAAGACTCTCTACAATGTATAACAATTGGTAGTTTATATTTTTTAGCAAGTTGTATTTGATGTTTAAACACTTTTTTTTGAATCTCTAATGTAGATTTATCCCAATACAAATCAATACCAATCTCGCCTATTGCTGCAAAATTTCTGGTTTTTAATTGATTTTCTAGATGTTGCAATTCTTTTAGATAATTTTCTTTTACATAACAAGGATGCAATCCTGCCATTAAAAAAACATTGTCTGGGTAATTTTGTTCTAAATTATACATTGCATTTGTATAATTAGAATCTATTGCAGGAATAAAAAATCGTGTAACTCCTAAATTAATTGCTTTTAAAATTGATTCATTTCTATCTAAGTTAAATTCTTCTGAATATAAATGAGTATGTGTATCTGTTAATATCATTATATTTGATTTCTAAGCTGTAAAGTTACAAAGTTTGATTAAAAAATTTGATTTACAATTGATTTATGGAAGATTTGCAAGATTTTTTAAAAGATAAAAAATACAAGAAAATAAAATTTAAGGTTTTAAAAACACAACACTTATTAATAAAAGCAACTATTAATAATGTTAAAGGAAGTTTTATTTTAGATACTGGTGCAAGTAATAGCTGTATTGGCTTTGAAAGTATTAGATATTTTAAATTAACTACAAAAACCACAAAAACAACAGCTTCTGGTGCTGGAGCAATTGGTATGGAAACTTTATTATCTAACAACAACATCTTAAAGTTGCGCAGATGGTCTTGCTCTGAATTTAGACTTGTTATTTTTGATTTAACTCATATTAACCAAGCGTTAATGCAGTATAAAGTAAACCCTATTCAAGGCATTATTGGAGCAGATGTTTTATTACACGGCAAAGCAATTATAGATTATTATAATCATTATTTGTATTTGAAGTAGCAAGGTTTTTTCAATGAATAAAAATTCCAAACTCTTCCGAAACTTCGGAATGGAATTTGGGATTTAGATTCTTCCTTCGTCAGAATGATAAAGTATGGTTTATAATTCCAATGCTTTCTTAACATTGTTATCCATCAATAATTCTTCTGGGTTTTCTAACGCTTCTTTCACAGCCACTAAAAATCCTACTGACTCGCGACCATCTATAATCCTGTGGTCATAAGAAAGTGCCACAAACATAACTGGTGCAATAACGATTTGTCCGTTTCTTACAATCGCTCGCTCTACTACATTGTGCATTCCTAAAATTCCAGATTGTGGAGGATTGATAATTGGTGTACTCAACATACTTCCAAAAACGCCTCCATTTGAAATGGTAAAAGTCCCGCCAGTCATTTCATCAACAGTAATTTGTCCGTCACGAGCACGAATTGCTAATCGTTTAATTTCAGCTTCCACACCACGAAACGATAATGTTTCTGCATTTCTCATTACGGGAACCATCAACCCTTTTGGTCCAGAAACTGCTACCGAAATATCACAAAAATTGTATGTGATTTTCTCTTGACCATCAATCATCGAGTTCACATCTGGATACAATTGCAAAGCTCTTGTAACCGCTTTGGTAAAGAACGACATAAAGCCCAATCCTAAGCTGTGTTTGGTTTTGAATTCTTCTTTATACTTTTCGCGCAAAGCATAAATGGCAGTCATATCTACTTCATTAAAAGTAGTTAACATTGCAGTTTCGTTTTTAGCCGCAACTAAACGTTCTGCTACTTTTCTACGTAACATAGACAGTTTTGTTCTTTCAGAACCACGGCTTCCTCCTGTTGATGTTCCCATTGATGGCACAGCATTTAACGCATCTTCTGTAGTAATTCTTCTTCCTTTTCCTGTTCCAACAACTTCTGATGGTTGAATGTTTTTTTCGTCTAATATTTTTCTTGCCGCTGGTGATGGGGTTTGAGATGCATAAGTTTTCTCAGCAACTGGAACTGGTTTTGGTGCTTCCACTTTAGGAGTTTCTGCTTTTGGACTTTCAGACTTTTGACTTTCGCCCGAATTTGGTTTTGCAGCACTTGTATCAATTAAACATATAACCGCACCAACTGCAACGGCATCTCCTACTTCTGCTTTAAGCGTAATAATTCCGCTTTCTTCTGCAGGTAATTCTAATGTAGCTTTGTCAGAATCTACCTCGGCAATAGCTTGTTCTTTTTCTACATAATCGCCATCTTTAACTAACCAAGCTGCGATTTCTACTTCTGTAATTGATTCCCCCGGTGAAGGGACTTTCATTTCTAAAATCATATTTTTTTAGTTTAAAAGTTAACTTTTAAGTTTATTGCTTATTTCTATTTTTGACATAAACACAAACCTCTTTTTTTGTTTTATTGAAATAATGTTTTATCAAAAACCATTGCAATTGCATTGGCTTGACGTTTTTTAGAACGTTCATAACTACCCGCTGCTGGAGCACTATATGCTTTTGGCGATGCTAATCTTAATTTAACTAAATTAAAATTCATTAACATATACGAATAAGCTCCCATATTTTTAGGTTCTTCTTGGGCCCAAACAAAGTCATCTGCATTTGTATATCCTTCTAAAATAGGTTTTATTTGACTTGTTGCTAACGGAAATAATTGTTCTAATCTAACAATAGCGACATCTTTTCTGTTAAGTTCTTCTCTTTTAGCTAATATATCATAATACACTTTACCAGTACAAAGAACAACTGTTTTAACTGCTTTTTTATCTAGGCCTGTTAAGTCGTCTATTACTTCTTGAAATTCTCCATTGGTAAAATCTTCTATAGTAGAAACTGCTAATGAATGGCGCAATAAGCTTTTTGGTGTAAATACAATTAATGGTTTTCTAAACTTAGTAATCATTTGTCTTCTTAACAAGTGAAAAAAGTTTGCCGGTGTTGTACAATTTGCAATATACATATTGTGTTTTGCACACATTTGAAGATATCTTTCCATTCTTGCAGACGAATGTTCTGCACCTTGGTTTTCGTATCCATGTGGCAATAAAAACACCAGTCCGTTTTGGTTATTCCATTTATCTTCTCCTGCAGAGATGTATTGGTCAATCATAATTTGAGCCCCATTTGAGAAATCTCCAAATTGTGCTTCCCAAATAGTAAGTGTATTTGGCGATGCTAATGCATAACCATACTCAAAACCAACTACACCATATTCTGAAAGGTGTGAGTCATATATATAAAAGTTGCCTTTTTTATCTTTAATGTTGTTTAATAAAACAACTTCTTCTTCAGATTCTTCAACTTTAATAACTGCGTGTCTATGAGAAAATGTTCCTCTTTCTACATCTTGTCCAGAAATACGCACATCGTAACCTTCTTTTAAAAGTGAACCATAAGCAAGTAACTCGCCCATTGCCCAATCTAAAGAATTGTTTTCGAAATACATGTTTTTTCTATCTTTAATAATCTTAATTATTTTACTAAAAAACTTTTTATCCGAAGGTAATTCACAGATTGTTTCTGCTATTGATGTTAACTCTTTTTTGCTAAAAGTTGTGTTGTATTTTTGAAGCATTTTATCGTCTGATACTTGCTCAAAGCCTTTCCATACATTTTGCATAAGCGGAGTAATAACCGTTAAATCTTTTTTGCGAGACTCTTCTAGGTTTTCGTCTAGTTTAGCTTTATAAGTAGCTTCTAATTCTTTAACATAACCTGCTTCTATTACACCATTTTGAATTAATTTTTCTGCATAGATGTCTCTACAGTTTTTCTGTTTAGAAATTAATTTATATAATTTAGGCTGCGTAAATCTAGGTTCGTCTCCTTCGTTATGTCCGTACTTTCTATATCCTAATAAATCTATAAATACATCTCCAGCAAACTCCATTCTATAATCTAACGCAAAAAGCATTGCGTGAACAACAGCTTCTGGATCGTCTGCATTTACGTGTAATACTGGCGAAAGTGTAACTTTTGCAATATCTGTACAATATGTAGATGAACGAGCATCTAAATAATTTGTAGTAAAACCTACTTGGTTATTAATTACAAGATGTATTGTACCTCCTGTTTTATAACCATCTAGATTAGCCATTTGCACAATTTCATAAACTATGCCTTGCCCTGCTATTGCAGCATCTCCATGAACGGCAATTGGTAATACTTTGGAGATGTTGTTTGGATAATTTCTGTCTTGTTTAGCCCTTGCTATACCTTCTATAACTGCTCCAACTGCTTCTAAATGAGAAGGGTTTGGGGCTAAATTTAAATTTATTTTTTTTCCTGAACCTGTAATTCTATCAGATGTAAGACCTAAATGATATTTAACGTCTCCATCAAAATTCATATCTTCATCATAATCTTTACCATCGAATTCCGAAAATATATTTTGCGTGTTTTTTTTAAAAATATTTGCTAATACATTAAGTCTTCCTCGGTGAGACATTCCCATTACAAATTGCTCAACTCCTTTTTCTGCAGCTGCTTCAATTAAAGCATCTAGAGCAGGAATCACTGCTTCGCAACCTTCTAAAGAAAATCTTTTCTGACCTACATATTTTGCATGTAAAAAAGTCTCAAAAGATACTGCTTCGTTTAATTTTTTTAATATGTTTTTCTTTTGATCTGCATTAAAGTTTGGTTGATTATCATTAACATCTAACCTGTTTTTAATCCATTCTAAAACATTTGGTTCTCGAATATACATATACTCAACACCTATAGAAGAGCAATAAACATTTTCTAAATGTTTTAAAATTTCTTCTAATGTGCTTGGCTTCATGTTAACCATTTTAGCCGCATCAAAAACTGTATTTAAATCAGATTTTGATAAGCCAAAATTTTCTAAAGCTAGTGTTGGAGAGTAAGTTCTTCTTTCTCGAACTGGGTTTGTTTTAGTAAACAAATGCCCTCTTGTTCTATAACCTTCAATTAATTTAAGAACATTAAATTCTTTTTGAAGCTTGTCTGAATTTGCACCTCCAGTAACTTCTCCATTTGCCATTGCAGATAATTGGTCTGTTGGATTTGCAAACTCGTTTGCAAAATCAAACCCTTGAAAAAAACTTCTCCAACTAGGTTCAACAGAATCTGGATTTTGTAAATATTGATCGTATAAATCTGCGAAAAATTGTGTATGTGCTGCGTTTAAAAAGGAAAACCTATCCATATTTTAAGAGTAAATAACCTTTATTTGTTATAAATAATTATACAAAAGTACAACAAATGCAATAATTATAAAGATTTTTTTATACTTTTATGTGTAATTATTAAAACTTATTTAAATGAAATTAGCCTCTTATTCTACTGTTTACAAAACTGCTTTTTGTTTTTTCTTGTTTGTTTTTGCAAATAATGTTTTTTCTCAAAACACAAACAGTAATTCTAGTGATTTTTGGAAAAATGTTAGTGTTGGCGGAGGTTTTGGACTTGGCGTTGGCAACGGATTTACAAACATTTCTATTGTTCCAAGTGCCGTTTATAATTTTAACAACTATTTTTCTGCCGGAATTGGACTTCAGGGTAGTTATGTTAAGCAAAAAAATGTATTTAACTCTTACATTTATGGGGCTAGTTTAATTTCTTTAATAAACCCAATAAACGAAATGCAACTTTCTTTCGAACTTGAACAACTAAGAGTTAATCAAACCAATTTAGGCTCTAGAAATAAAGATACTTTTTGGAATACTGCTCTTTTTGTCGGTGCTGGTTATAGAAACGAAAATGTAACTTTTGGCATTAGGTATAACGTGTTGCACAAAGACAATAACTTTATTTATACCCAAGCTTGGATGCCTTTTGTTAGAGTTTATTTCTAAATCATACTTTTCTGTTCATTAAATCCTCGCCAAAAGATTTAAGTATGTCTTTTTTCTCCATTGACACATCTAGCTTATCTAATGTGTTAAAAGCTTTAAAAGTATATTTTTTTATTGCTTCTTTCGTTTCTTTAGAAGCCCCAGAACTATTAAAAAGATCTTTTACCGAGCTAATTTTATCTGTATTATCTTTTGGAGAAATAGAATACAAATGTAGTAATTGCTCTTTGTCTTCTTGAGTTGCAAACTCTATCGTTTTTAAATATAAATACGTTTTTTTATTTTCTATAATATCTCCTCCAACTTGCTTACCAAAGACTTCTGGATTTCCAAAAGCATCTAAATAATCGTCTTGTAACTGAAAAGCAATGCCTAGATTTAGCCCAAACTCATATATTAAATCTGCATTTTTTATAGAAGTTTTTGCAACAATTGCTCCTATTTTCATGGCGGCTCCAACCAAAACAGCGGTTTTATACTCGATCATTTTTAAATATTCTAGTATTGTAACATTATCTCTAGTTTCGAAATCAATATCATATTGCTGACCTTCGCAAACCTCTAGAGCTGTTTTGCTAAAAAGTTTTGCTAATTCTTTAAATACATTTGGCTCATATTGCTCGTAATATTGATACGCCAAAATTAGCATGGCATCGCCAGATAAAATACCCGTGTTTATATTCCACTTTTCATGAACTGTTTCTTTATTTCTTCTTAATGGAGCATCATCCATAATATCATCATGAACTAACGAAAAATTATGAAAAACCTCTACAGCCATTGCTGCTGGCAATGCTTTTTTATAATCTACATCAAAAACTTCTGAAGCTAACAATGTTAAAACAGGTCGAATTCTTTTGCCTCCTAAATTTAAAATATAATCTATAGGTTGGTATAAACTAACTGGTTCTTTAACAATTTTTTGTTCATTTAAATACAAAATAAACTGCTCTTGGTATTGCTTAATTGAATGCATAATTCTCTTAAAATATTTTAAAATACAAATAACGTTAAAAAAAGTGGATTGATAAATTTTTAAAAAAACTACAATCTTGTTAAAACTACGGAAACTTTTTTGGTTTATAAAGTTTCCTGTTCTATATTTGCACCTTTAAAAAAAGATTTTGAAAGAAAAGATTATACAAAAAGCAAGTCGGCTATTTTTAAAACTCGGTTTTAAAAGCATTACTATGGATTATATTGCATGCGAAATGTGTATTTCTAAGAAAACAATTTACAAGTACTTTTCTAACAAGGAAACTCTAATTGAAGAATCGACAGAATTATTACACAACGAAATTCATGCAACAGTTAATAATATTATTAACGGCCAATATAATGCTATTGAAGAAAATTTTGAAATTAGACGTTCTTTTAAAGAGCTATTTAAAAGCACAGAAACATCGCCGATTTATCAACTAAAAAAACATTACCCCGAGATTTACGAAAAGGTAATAAAACGAGAGGTGCAAGAATGTAATGATATTTTTATCAAGAACATAGAAAAGGGAAAACAACAAGGGCTTTATAGAGAAGGCATACTTAGTGATGTTTATGCAAAATTTTATTACACATTAATCTTTAACATAAACGAAAACACCGTTTTTGAAAGAGAAGCACAAGTATTAGAACTTTATGCTTTAGAATATCACATTAGAGCAATTGCAACACAAAAAGGAATAACAGAACTAGAAAGACAGCTAAGTATATTTTAGCGTAATCAACAAAAAATGAAATATAAAATATTGATCCTGCTTGCTTTTATTACAGGATTTACAAATGCACAAGAACAGCTTAAAAATTATTCTTTTACGCTACAAGAAGCAATAAATCATGCTGTACAATATAATTATAATGCAATAAATTCTGGTAGAGATATAGAAGCTGCAAAAAAGAAAAAATGGGAAACAACAACAATGGGTTTGCCTCAAATTAATGCATTGATAGAGTATCAAAATAATTTTGAGTTACAAAAATCTTTAATTCCTGCCGAAATATTTGGAGGAACGCCTGGAGAATTTACAGAAGTTGCCTTTGGAACCAACCATTCTGTTAATGCTAGGGCAACATTAAGTCAGTTAATTTTTGATGGTTCTTATATAGTTGGGTTACAAGCGGCAAAAACATATTTAGATTTTTATAAAAATGCAAAATCTAAAACCAATATAGAAATTAAAGAACTAATTACAAATGCATACGGAAATGTGCTTTTATTAGAAGAAAGTATCTCTATTTATAAAAAAAACAAAGCTACTTTAGAAAAAAACTTTAACGATGCAACCCAAACTTTTAAAAATGGTTTAATCGAAGAAGAAAATGTTGAACAAATTGCAATTACGTTAGCAACTGTTAACAGTGCTTTAAAAAATACCCAAAGACTAAAAGCAATTTCATTAAACATGCTTAAAATTTATTTAGGAATTGAGTTAACTAACGATTTAAAACTAACCGATTCTCTAGATAACTTAACTACTTCTAATTTAGAACTTGCTTTATCTAACGAAGATTTTAACATAAATACTAATATAGATTACTTAATTGGTTTAAATAATCAAGAGCAAAAAAGACTTTTATTAATGCAAGAAAAAAGCAAAGCTTTGCCCTCTTTATCTGCTAATGTAAATTTTGGATACAATGCCTTTAACAACGAATTTAGGTTTCTAGAAAATAATCAAAGGTGGTTAAACTATTCTAACATGGGGGTTAGTCTAAACGTGCCTATTTTTAGTAGTTTAGGCAGAAGTGCTAGAACACAACAAGCTAATATTGCTCTTGACCAATCTAAAACCAATTTAAAAGAATTAGAGCAAGTACTTACTTTAAAACATCAACAAGCAAAAAGCAATTTTGAGTTTAGTATAGAAGAATACCTTACTGCTAAAAGCAATTTAAATCTTGCCGAAAGAATAGAAAACAAACAACAAATTAAATTTAAAGAAGGTCTTTCTACGAGTTTTGAATTTTCTGAAGCTCAAAGACAATTATATACAGCTCAACAAAATTACTTACAATCTATGATTAATGTAATTAACAAAAAAGCTACACTAGAAACCATTTTAACAAAATAATTACACTTTAGACATTTACATACAAATGAAAAATATTTTATACATCGCAACATTTAGCTTTATCTTTTTTTCTTGTTCTAACAACCAAAACAAGTCTATAGACCAAGCTATAGAATCTAAAGATTTAAATACAATAAAAAAACATAGGCAAATTGTGTCTAATGAACTTAACGAAATTTCTGCTAAACTTGCCAAATTAGATAAAGCTATTGGGGATTTGGATACTACTAAAAAAAATCATTTAGTTAAAATATTAACCGTAAAAGACACTTTTTTTACACACTATATAGAGGTTCAAGGCAATGTAGACACAAAAGAAAACATTATAATTTATCCGGAATATTCTGGTATAATTACACAAGTGTTAGTTAAATCTGGACAAAGAGTTTCTAAAGGACAATTATTAGCTAAAATAGACGATGGCGGAATAAGTTTTCAATTAGCACAAGCTCAAACTCAATTAGCTTTAGCTAAAACAATTTTTGAAAGACAAAAAAATCTTTGGGATCAAAAAATTGGATCAGAAATTCAGTTTATACAAGCTAAAACAAGTATGGAAAGTCAGCAAAAAGTTGTCTCTCAAATTAAGTCTCAACTTGCAAAAACAAATGTAGTTGCTCCTTTTTCTGGAACAATAGATAGTGTAATTGCAGAAAGAGGCAAAGTTGTTGGTCCTGGTCAAGATTTGTTTAGAATAGTTAATTTGTCTAATATGTTTGTTTCTGCAAACGTTCCAGAAAATTATGTTGGTAAATTAAAAATAGGTGCTTCTGTAGAGGTTTATTTAAATGCTTTAGGCAAAACTGTAAAAGGTAAAGTTAGACAAATTGGCAACTACATTAACCCTAATAATAGAACATTTGGTATAGAAATTAGCATAACAAACCAAGATAATTTACTTAAGCCAAACCAAGTAGCAGTTCTTAAAATAGAAGACTATTTAAATAAAAACGCAATTATTCTTCCAGAAAATCTAATTCAAGAAAAAGCAAATGGCGAAAAAATTGTATACATAATAGATAAAATAAACCAAGACAAAACCGCTGTTGCTAAACAACAAGTTGTAAAAACTGGTTTGTCTAACCAAGGTAATATCGAAATAAAATCTGGTTTAAAATCTGGACAAAAAGTTGTTACAGATGGCACCAAATCTATTAAAGACGGCGTTACTGTAGAAATTATAAACTAAAAATTAACTCATAAAAAAAACTAAAATGAGTAACAAGATTGTAAAAACCTTTGCTATTTCTACTTGGGCCATTAACAATAAAATGACTGTTTATGTAATTACAGCAATTTTATTAATTGGAGGAATAATGTCTTATTATGCCATGCCAAGAGAAAGTTTTCCGGAAATTATAGAAACAAAAATTTATGTTAGCACTATAAATCCAGGAAACTCTGCAGAAGATGTAGAAAAACTTATTACTAAACCTCTAGAAGAAGAGTTTAATAATATATCTGGTGTAACAAAAATAACATCTAATACCTTAGAAGATTATTCTATGATATTAATAGAATTTGATGAAGATGTTACAATTGCAGATGCAAAACAAAAAGTAAAAGACAAAGTAGACAAGGTAAAATCTGACACCGAATGGCCAACTATTGATGGTGCTGGAAAAGTAGAGCCAAGTGTATTTGACTTAAATATTGCCGAAGAAGTGCCTATTCTAAACGTAAATTTATCTGGAGATTTTACTTCGCAAAAACTAAAAGAATATGCAGAATATTTAGAAGAAAAAATAGAGCGTCTACCTCAAATTAAAGAAGCAGCCATTCGTGGTGCAGAAGATAATGAAGTAGAAATTGCAGTAGACATGTATAAAATGGCTGCGGCCAAAGTTAGTTTTGATGATATAATTAATACTGTAAAGTTTGAAAACAAAACAGTTTCTGGCGGAAGCGTTTCTAAAAACGGAATCAAAAAAAACATTAGAGTAATTGGAGAAATAACATCTCCTTCTCAATTAGAAAATATAATAGTTAAAAAACAAGACGGAATTGTTTATTTAAAAGATTTAGCTACTATAAATTTTAAAGAAAAAGAAAGAACCACTTTTGCTAGAGAATATGGCAGCCAAGTTGTAATGCTTGACATCAAAAAAAGAAGCGGTAAAAACATGGTTGAAGCCGTAGATGGTGTTAAAGAAATTATAGAAAAAGCTCAAGAGAATTATTTTCCTGATGGTTTAAAATTTAATTATGCAAACGATCAATCTGCTAGAACAATTGCACAAGTAGACGACCTTGTAAACAATATTATTTTTGGAATTATTTTAGTAATTGGTGTTTTAATGTTCTTTTTAGGATTTAGAAATGCCTTGTTTGTAGGTTTTGCAATACCATTATCTATGTTTATGTCTTATATGATATTGGCATCTTTTGGTATAACATTAAACACAATGGTGCTTTTTGCCTTAGTAATGGGATTAGGAATGCTAGTAGATAACGGCATTGTGGTTGTAGAAAATGTTTACTCTTTAATGAGTCAAGGCATGTCTAGAAAACAAGCTGCAATAGAAGGAATCGGAGAAATTGCTTGGCCAATTATTGCTTCTACTGCAACAACTCTTGCTGCTTTTTTCCCGCTTGGTTTATGGCCTGGAACAATGGGCAAATTCATGATTTATTTTCCAATGACACTTTCTGTTGTGCTAGGTTCTTCATTATTTGTTGCTCTTGTAATCAATGCAATGCTTACTTCAGATTTTATGAAGTTAGAAGAAAAAGAAATATCTAAAAAAACTCTAATAAAACTTAGTTTAATAATAGGAATTATTGGTTTGCTAATGGTAATTGTTGGTTTTGTTAAAAACATAGACGGTGCAAAAGGCGTTGGTAATTTAATGTTATTTTTTACAATTATGTTATGGGTTTATAAGTATGTTTTAGTAAAACGTATGGAAAAATTCCAAAAAATAAATCTAGTTTGGATAGAAAATAAATACCGCGATTTTTTACAATATGCATTAACAGGCAAAAAACCTTTAATGTTATTACTTGGAACCTTTGGTATATTAATTTTATCATTTGTAGCTGTTGGAATTGCAAAACCTAATGTTTTATTTTTTCCAGATAACCAACCAAATCAAATTATGGTTTATATTGAATTTCCGGAAGGAACAGATATTAAAAAAACAAACGAGTTTACTAAAATTATAGAACAAAAAGTTTACGCCATAGCTAATAAATATATAGAAAACAACGAAAACTATATGGTAGAAAGTGCTGTGGCACAAGTTGGACAAGGCTCTGGAAACCCACAAACAGAAGGTGCTTTTCAAAATGAAATGCCCCAAAGAGGTAAAGTTACTTTATCTATGAGAGAATATAAATACCGTAAAGGCATTAATAGTCTTGATGTTATGGAAGACATTAGAAAATCTGTTCAAGGTTATGCTGGTGTTTCTATAAATGTAGAAAAAGAACAAAATGGCCCTCCATCTGGATATCCTATAAACATAGAAATAAAAGGAGAAGATTATAACAAAATGTTAATTGAAGCCAATAATTTAAAAGATTTTATTAACGAAAAAAATATTGCAGGAATAGAAGAATTAAAAATAGATGTAAATAAATCTAAACCAGGATTAGATGTGGTTTTAGATATAGATAAAGCAGGTCATTTGGGCATTACTTCTGGGCAAGTTGGTCAAACTATTAGAAGGTCTGTTTTTGGCGAAAAAATATCTACTTATAAAGATGGTAAAGACGATTTTGAAATTAATGTTAGGTTAAACGAAGAACAAAGAAACGACAATAACGTAATTTTTAATCAGCCTATTACATTTAGAGATCAAACTAATGGTAAAATAGTACAAGTTCCTATTTCTGCCATTACAGAGAAAAATAACTCTACTACTTTTAATACTATTAAGAGAAAAAATCTTAAAAAAGTAATTACAGTTTATTCTAATGTAATTGGTGGTTATAACGGTAACGAAATTGTAGAAAAAATAAAAAAAGAAATTGTAGACTATAAAGTTTTAGACGATCTTACAATTGCTTTTACTGGAGAACAAGAGGAGCAATCTAAAAACATGAGTTTCTTAATTAATGCATTATTAATTGCATTAAGCGGAATTATTTTAATTCTTGTAGCTCAATTTAACTCGGTTTCTAAACCAATAATAATAATGATGTCTGTATTGTTAAGCTTTGGGGGCGTATTCTTCGGAATGTTGATATTTAAAGACGATTTCGTTATAATAATGACCATGATGGGTATTATTTCTCTAGCAGGTATTGTTGTTAACAATGCCATTGTTTTAATAGATTATACTCAATTACTTATCGATAGAAAATTAAATGAAAAAGGGTTAGATAAAACAGGCTTGTTATCTAAACAAGAGTATTTAGAGGTAATTGTAGAAGGTGGACGTTCGCGTTTAAGACCTGTTTTATTAACAGCTATAACTACCGTTTTAGGCTTAATACCTTTGGCAATTGGTTTAAATATAGATTTCTTTAAACTATTTATAGAATACAACCCAAATATTTACTTTGGTGGAGATAATGTTGTTTTCTGGGGACCATTAGCTAAAACAGTAATCTACGGGTTAACATTTGCCACCTTTTTAACATTAATAATTGTTCCTGTTATGTTCTTTTTACTACATAAAGGAAAAATTAAAGTGAAAAAGAAAAAAAATTCTAAATTTGTTTAAACTTTTGGGGGCAGTCTAAAATGGACTTTTTATATTATGATTTTACCAATTTTTCTTTAGATTTTAAATTTACCGAACCTTTTGCAACAGGCTTGTTTTGTAAATCGTCTAGAACATTTAAGGCTTCTTCTACATAAATATCTTTAGACAAACTCTCAAACCATCTGTCTCTTTTTTCTTTAAACAAATTGTCTTTTGCCATTAATTCAAGATCGTTTGGTAAAGGTTTAAAGATTAAACTATTTTTATAATCTGATAAAACTTTATATTCTTTGCTTTTTTCTTCTAAATCTTTTTGTTTAGCTTTAAACTTAGCAAGGTTTAAACTATAAACATTATCGTCTCTACGTTCTTTTGTCCATTTAGCATTTTTATCTACAAGTTTAAATTGATCATTATTTGCTAATCTTTGTTTGCTATTGTCTATAGCTTTATTAAAGTTAACTGTTTTATTCCAAGTTGTATATGTAGTTGGGTCTATTTTAGACCAAGGCATTGCATTGTCTAAATCTCTTTCTCCAATATCTATATAAGAATATCTGTCTGGTAAAACTACATCGCTAGAAACTCCTTCTAATTGCGTAGAACCTCCATTAATTCTATAGAATTTTTGAATAGTTGTTTTTAAAGCTCCTAAATCTCCAATATTGTTACCTCTAATAAATTGGTTTAAATCTATTACATTCTGTACTGTGCCTTTACCATAAGTTTGTTTACTACCTAAAATAACTCCTCTTTTATAGTCTTGAATTGCTGCAGCCAAAATCTCTGAAGCAGAAGCCGAAAAATTATTAACTAATACTACCAATGGACCATCCCATTGTATTCTAGTATCACGATCGTATAATACTTCTTTTTTTGTTCCCGCAGATTTTATTTGCACAACTGGACCTTGCTCTATAAACAACCCCGTAATATCTACAACTGTTTTTAAAGAACCTCCTCCGTTATCTCTAACATCCATTATTATACCTTGAACGCCTTCTTTTTTTAATCTTTCAATTTCTATTGCAACATCTTTAGCGGCATCTCTACTGTTTTTATTTTCAAAATCTATGTAGAATTTAGGCAAATAAATAACTCCGTATTTCATGCCATTTCTATCTACAATACTAGATTTTGCATATGTTTCTTCTGTTTCTATCGTATCTCTTATTAAAGAGATAACTACAATTGTACCATCTACTTTTTTAACTGTTAATCTAACTTCTGTGCCTTTTGGTCCTTTTATTTTTTTTACTACATCGTCTAATCGCATGCCAACAACATCTACTGGTTCTTTGGCATCTTGTCCTACTTTTAAAATAACATCTCCTGGCTCTAATTCTTTACCTCTCCATGCTGGTCCTCCAGATATTAATTCTGTAATTTCTGTTAAATCGTTTTTCTTTTGAAGTCTAGCTCCAATTCCTTCAAACTTACCACTCATACTTACATCAAACCTTTCTTTATCGTCTGGTGCCATATAATTTGTATGTGGATCAAATCTAGAAGCTATTGCATTTATAAAAACGCCAAACCAATCGTCTTTGTTTAATTCGTTTATAAAATTAAAATATTCGTTTAAAGATTTTAAAGAAATTTCTCTTGTTTCTTTTTCTAACTCTACATCAGATATTACTTTATAATTTGCGTCTTTTGCTTTTTTACCCTCTTCTAAATCTTGCTTGTCTGTAAATGATGATAAAGAAGAAAGTTTAATTTGTTTTCTCCATCTATCTTTTAACTCGTCAATATTATTTGCATATAAAGATTTATCGTAATCGGTATTTATTTCTTCGTCTAAAGAATAGTTAAATGGTTTTTTTAATATTTCTTTATAATACGACTGACTTTCTGCTAATCTTTTTAGATATGTATCATACGTTAGATTAAAAAAAGTTAAATCCTTATCTTTTATTTGGTTATCTATTAACAACTCATATTTAGAAAACTCTTTTAGATCAGATTGTAAAAAGAATCTTTTAGATGGATCTATAGATTCTATATAATCTTTATATATTCCTTTAGATAATTTATCGTCTATAGCTGCTGGATCATAATGACCTCTTTCTATTACAAAAGTTAATAGTTCTAGTAATAATTTATCTTTTTCTGGATTGCTAGAATTCTTATCACTTATGTTTGACACAGTAAATGCAAGTAGTGAAGCAGATATTGCTATAACTACTAATAGAATTTTATAATTCTTTTTCATAAAATGGAATATTATATTCATTAAATCTCTTTCAATGTTACATAAAAAACTGTGCCAATTGTATGATTTATGTAATTTTTGTTAAAATACTTAGTTTTATTGGTATTTGACACAAAGTTATAAAATTTGTGACATGGTAGAATCTTAAAATTAGTTAATTTTGCTTAGTATAAAATGTATTTTACACAAAATTTTAAAATAGCCCAGATAGAAGCGATATCCTTTGTTATTTTTTTATAACAAAGATTTAGCGAATAGCTGGAAAAAGCTTCTAGAAAAATGATAAAAAAACCTTTGATTTTAGTTACTAATGATGACGGAATTTCGGCTCCTGGAATAAGAGCGTTAATTAGTGTAATGAAACAACTTGGAGATGTTGTAGTTGTTGCACCAGATAGTCCGCAAAGTGCAATGGGGCATGCAATAACAATTAACAACACTCTTTTTATTAATAAAATTAATATAGATGATGATGTTGAAGCAGAATATAGTTGTTCTGGAACTCCTGTAGATTGTGTAAAACTTGCCGTTAACGAAATACTTAAGCGAAAACCCGACCTTTGTGTTTCTGGCGTTAATCATGGCTCTAATTCTTCTATAAACGTAATTTATTCTGGCACAATGAGTGCTGCTGTAGAAGCAGGCATAGAAGGTATTCCTGCGATTGGCTTTTCTTTATTGGATTACGCTTGGAACGCTGATTTTGAATCTATTAAAAGTTATATTAAATCTATTACTTTAGAGGTTCTAAATAAGGGGTTGCCTCAAGGGGTTGTGTTAAATGTAAATTTTCCTAAATTAAAAGAAAAAGACATAAAAGGAGTTAAAATTTGCAGACAAGCTAAAGCCTTTTGGCAAGAAAGTTTTGATAAACGTGTAACTCCTCAAGGCAAAGACTATTACTGGTTAACTGGAGAGTTTGTTAATCCAGACGAAGGAGAAGACACCGACGAATGGGCTTTAAAAAATGGCTACATTTCTGTTGTTCCTGTGCAATTTGATTTAACAGCTTATCATGCAATAAATAAATTAAATAGTTATAATTTTAACAAATAATGAAAAAAATAGAATTGTTATACGGAATTATTATTGGCTTGATAACCTCTTTAATTGGTGTGTTTTTATTTTTAGAACTCTTTACAGAATATGGTTTTAAAGACGGAATTACAATTTTAAAAAACAATAATAATTTAGGTAAACTTGTGTCTTTAGGTGCTATTTTAAACCTTGCCGTGTTTTTTTTGCTTTTAAAATTAAAGAAAGATTTAATGGCTAGAGGTGTTGTATTGGCTCTAATTATAACTACTTTAATTACAATTTTTATTTAACATGAAATACTATATAATTGCTGGCGAAGCTTCTGGAGATTTACATGGTTCTAATTTAATGAAAGCTCTTTATAAAGAAGACTTAAATGCTGAAATAAACTTTTGGGGAGGAGATTTAATGGCTTCTGTTGGCGGAACTCTTGTTAAGCACTATAAAGAGTTAGCTTTTATGGGATTTGCAGAAGTTATTTTAAACCTTAGAACAATTTTTTCTAACATAAAACTTTGTAAACAAACCATAGAAGCATTTAATCCAGATGTTATAATTTTTATTGATTATCCGGGGTTTAATATGCGTATTGCTAAATGGGCAAAGCTTAAAGGTATTAAAACGCATTATTACATATCTCCACAAATTTGGGCTTGGAACGAAAGTAGAATTAAAGACATTAAAAGAGATTTTGACAAGCTTTATGTTATTTTGCCTTTTGAAAAAGATTTTTACGAAAAGAAACATAATTTTCCGGTAGAATTTGTTGGTCATCCTCTAATAGATGCAATTAAGAGTACTCCTAAAATAAATTTTGAAGATTTTAGAAAAGAACACAATTTAGACCAAAAACCAATTATTGCAATATTACCTGGAAGTAGAAAACAAGAAATTACAAAAATGCTTTCTGTTATGCTTTCTGTTTCTAACGACTTTAAAGATTATCAATTTGTAATTGCTGGAGCTCCAAGTATAGATTATTCTTTTTACGAAGCTTTTTTAACCAATAAAAACATAAAATTTATATCTAATAAAACGTACGATTTGCTTAGTGTTTCTTATGCAGCTCTAGTAACTTCTGGAACTGCAACTTTAGAAACTGCTTTGTTTAAAGTGCCAGAAGTTGTTTGCTATAAAGGCAATTGGATATCTTATCAAATTGCTAAAAGAATAATTACTTTAAAGTATATTTCTTTGGTAAATTTAATTTTAGATAAAGAAGTTGTAACCGAGTTAATACAAGAAAATTGCAACTACAAAACAATTAAAGCTGAATTGCAAAAACTTTGCAATGAAGATTATAGAAATACACTGCAACAAAA
>Ga0209702_10001438_pt1 | contig 45590 bp, 41 predicted proteins | sample FRY01_FD_187210 | JGI IMG/M metagenome (GOLD analysis project Ga0209702, IMG submission 187210) | Freshwater microbial communities from Lake Fryxell liftoff mats and glacier meltwater in Antarctica - FRY-01 (SPAdes) (version 2) | ecosystem: Environmental > Aquatic > Freshwater > Ice > Glacier... | reverse complement strand
CTGCGTTTATCGGAGTACTGAATACCAAAACACATCAATTGCGATACATCAATGCCGGACAAAATCCACCTTTTGTAATGTCGGACGGAGAATTTGTTTTGTTGGAAAAAGGTTCTACCGGTTTAGGAATGTTTGAAGATTTGCCTTTTGTGAATGAAGGAGTTGTGGATGTGATGCCGAATTCTGTTTTGTTTTGTTATACAGATGGCATTGTCGAGCAAGAAAATGATAAAGGCGATGTGTTCAGTCTGGAAATTTTAATGGACATGATTCTCAAGAATGAAGACGCATTTACGATGAAAGATTTACATTTTCGTGTGTTGGATAGCTTCAATGACTTTAGAAAAGATACTGAGTCGATTGATGATGTTACTTTATTGAGCTGTCGAATTCTTCCCGCTCTTTAATTCTTTCTGATCCGTATCAAAAATTTGAAGTGCCACCAACACGGCAATGAACCCCCAAAAAGGAACAGAAGCTTTTTCTGTATCTAAAAAATAATTGAGCACTCCGTGTACCCAATAGGTCACCAATCCCAATAGAATTCCTCTTGCCAATAACACATTGGAGCGATTGCGTGTTCGTTTCATATAACTCGATGTGCTCTGTGCAACCACTGCAATCAATGCAAATAGGAAGAGCGGAGCCATAAATCCTTGCTCCGACATCGGTCCGAGATATTCACTATGCGAACCACCAACTTCAGAAAAATTAGTGCTGATGGCCGAGCGTTCCGAATATTTTTGATACGGGCCGTATTTAAACATGTACGTCCCCGGGCCAAATCCAAAGATGGGTTTATCGGCAAACATACGCAAGGCACATGCCCATCGGTTTAAACGTTCAATGTTGGAATCGTCGGTAGAAATATTTCCTATCGATTGAACATGCGATGCATAATCATTGGAAGAAACTTGGTCATTACTTTCCAATTGCATGGTAATTTGTGTGCGGAAGAGAAAGGCCAATAAAATCAAAAGAATAAATCCACTGTAAATAAGCGCCGACTTCACCCTCAAAATAAAAACAAGGTAACAACAAAATGCAGCAATCAATGCTACCCAAGCAGCGCGAGTATAGGAAAGCACAACTGCTAAAATTAAAATCGCCAATACAATTCCAGAAAAAATCCTGACTTTTTTAGTTCGATCTTTATCTACAACAAAAGCGATCATCACAGGAATAAAGAAACAAATGACAGCAGCATAAGCCGTATGGTCATTGTAAAAAGGCACCATGGCAGTATGTGCTACCTCCTCGCTAAATCCTCCAAAGGCATGTTGAGTAATGGTGTATGAAATGATTATTAGAAGAGGAATAGTATAATACCAAATAAACTTACTGAGATTTTCTTTTTTCGAAAACAAATAAAGCAACATGAAGTAAAAAACACTGATATAGCAATAGCGAGCAAGTGTAGACTTTACTGAAACCATCGGCATGGTACTGGTAAAAGTGGTGATGGTGTACCACAATAAATGCAAGAGAATTATAATAGTAACCGGGTGACGTAAAATTCTTTTGTCGAGCCCTCCATCTAAAAAAACCTTTAGCCAGAAAATGATAAACAAGGCGAACATTAAAGGTTCTGAGGGCAAACTAACTCCGATGCCTATACTCGTATGCGCTAAATTTATAGAGAAAGGGGTAATTAAAACAGAGAAGAAGATAATCGAATCCAGTCGAAAAATCATCATCAACAATACAAAAAACACAATCGGCAAACCCGCCATGAATACCATGCCGTTCAGCATTCCCCAGCCTAAGAAAACTGCAAATAAAGCCACCAATGCATAAAACCAATTCAATTGGTCTTTGCCGAGAGGATGTTTAAATGCAGAAATACTCATCGAGTTTTTTAGGAGATAATTTCTTTCTCGAAACGATTTTTAAAGTGTTCCTGATAAATTATTACAAGAACAGCAAAAAGCACAACGCTAAAGGTGAAAATCAGCATGATTAAAGTTCGCTTTGGTGAATCTTTTCGCTCTGGCGGAGTAGCTTTAGAAATGATGTTATGAAACTTCAATTCTTTCTTTGTATCCGTTAATGCTTGCTCGTAACTTAATTTGTAAGTAGAATATTCTCCTCTAACTTTCCAAAGTAATTCTTTGTTAAAGATATATTCTCCCCCCTTTTCTTCCATGTTTTTTCTGGTAGTTTCCATTTTTGTATTCACGCCTCCAGAACTTAAAGCACGAAAATATTCTCTAGAAAAACCTTCTACCATATGTTCAAATTCTGTGATACCATAATTTATCCGAATTTCTTTCATGGCATTTTCAAGGGAATCAACTTCTGCTTTTTTATCGTCCATTTGTTTACCAACAATAGTCACAACTTCTTTCGCGCGAATTCTTACTAAACTAAGCGCCTGTTGATCGACAAATTTCAAAAGTGAATCGCACATTGCCGCCGCTGTCTTCGGATCTTTATCCAAGACGCTGATCGAAATAGATTCAAATTCTGTTTTTGAAATGGAAATATTTTCATCCAAACGTTTCATCATTTCGAAACGAGGATATTCACCAGTGCTGTCAATATCATAATGTTTGTAAAGGCCAAATGCCTGAGCAAGTTTCATGCGCACATCTTCAGAACTTAAAAGCTGCACCATTTGTTCTGTAGCAGTTTCTTTCGAATAAGCTTGAAGGTTTACCGGATAAATAGTAGTCTCTGCTTTAAACATAGGTGCCATGAACACAGGCATGGTAAAGACAAATGAAAATAATAGGGCTGCAATTCCTGTATATATTAATTGCTTCTTCCATTTAACAATAAACTGTAGTAAATTTACTGCATCAAGTTTTTCCGACGCTTTGGGCGTTTGATTCATTGGGTATGAGTTTTTTGGGTTGGCTAAAATAGAATAATATCCTCAATTCGAGTTAAGTATCTAATTGTCACCATATTTGATGAGCCTAAAAAGTTCAATTGGTCGAATAAGCCGTAAAACCAAGGCCAATAGGAAGCAAGCAGCAGCTGCAAATCCGGCTCTCCATATAAAGAAACTATTGAAGTTACTAGTGAACCAAAAAAGTGAAAATGCCAAAATAATGAAACTAAAATAGCGAATTCCTAAAGTCCATCTGAACTTAAATTTAAATATATAATGCGCCAATAGAATTTGTGCGCCTGCTGTAAGGAATTGAGTGCATAAACTCGCAACCGCAGCACCTACTGCTTGAAAACGTGGAATTAAAACTAAATTTAAAACGACGTTTAATATCATTCCACTTAAGGCAACGATGTTTAATTGCTTTAAATTTCCATTGGCAGTTAGTAAAGTTCCAAAAATGTAAACGGAGCTGATGGCTAAAAAACAATTGATGATGAGCATGAAAACCATCGATGATTCTTCAACATGCTCATGGTACAAGATTCCCATTAAATCCCGACTGTAAAAAACACCACAGGCCATTACCGTGATAGCAGGAATTGCGATGAATGAAAAGGAGAGTTCTGCGAGTTCCTCAATGGGTTTTTTGTGTTTTAACATTTGTGAAAACATCGGCAATAAAAGTCCTGAAAATAAATAGGCGATCATATTGGCCGCATCCAACAATCGATACGCCTGCGCATAGATTCCGGCTTGTTCAGCTCCATTCGGTAACATCCTTTCTATCATCACCGAGTCAATACGGTTGTAAAATGTCATCAATAGAATTAAAATAGCAAAGGGATAACTTTGTTTGAGAACGATTAAAAAGAACTTTGGGTCCCATTTGATCCGTAATTTTTTCACTTTAGATGAAAGAATTAGAAAGGTTAAAATGGCAGTGATGAAATAGGCGCATGTTTGAGCCCATACAAACCATTCGATCTGAAATTCCTTATCGGTAATGTTTCCCCAAAGCAAAGCACCACATAAAAAAATCATGATGAATCGGTCGAGTACCGATATCATACTATCGGTTTTGAACAAATGCAAGCCTGCAATATTGGATCTCAAATAGAGTATAAAGGAAATGAGCGCTTGATTTAACAGTAAAATACACAGCATTCCTAATTGAGAGTCGCGGTATCCTAACAAATAAGCAATGCCGAAACTGATGATGAAATAAACAAAGGATAAAACCAATCTCAGGATTAAAATGCCAGATAAGTGCTTTTGCAGTAAATGGTTATGCTGGGCAATGTTGCGATTGTTGTAGTTGGTAATGCCCACATCTAACAAAATGTTAAAGAGGAAGGAGAAGTTGAAAAGGGCAGCATATAACCCATAAGACTCTGCGCCTACCGAATTCTGAACAGCCCGATCGATCCCTAAGATCCAAAAGGGCTTAACTAATAAGTTAAGCAGTAGGAGGAATCCCAGGTTGGTTACAAATTTTTTCTGCATGTCTTGTTCCGCTCGCAAATTTATAGCAATTTAGATTCGCAGGAATTATTATTTTAACATGCTTGAATCTTCTTACAATCTTGAAGTACTCGAAGCCGGTGTAGACGAGGCCGGAAGAGGCTGTTTAGCTGGTCCTGTGGTGGCAGCAGCAGTGATTCTTCAACCGGATCGAACATTTGAGTGGTATGAAATACTCGATGATTCTAAGAAGCTTCCAGAAACTTTGCGTGAGAGTTTGCGACAGTTGATTGAGCGAGATGCCTTATCCTGGACAGTTTCGATGGTTATGCCGGAGGAAATTGATCGCATCAATATCTTAAGTGCAACTTTTAAAGCAATGCATGAATCCATAGCTAAACTTCATCCCGAACCTGAGTTTCTGTTGATTGACGGGAATCGTTTCCCGAGGTATCCTTCCATACCTCATCATTGTTTTGTAAAGGGAGATGGGACCTATCTAGCAATAGCCGCCGCTTCCGTGATTGCGAAAACATATCGCGATGCTTATATGCGTAAAATTCATCTTGAGTTTCCTCAATATGGATGGGATAGAAATAAAGCTTATGGAACAGAAGCGCATGTTCATGCAATTAAAACCTATGGCTATAGTCCGCATCACCGCAAATCTTTTCAATTGAAGGAATTGCAAATGTCTTTATTTTAAGATGATTTTATTTTTTTTGGATGGGCTTATCCAATAAAACATATTTAAATCGAGCACCGACGCTGTGAGCTGGCTCTGCAAAACGAATGGAGTAGGTGGGCTGTGTCCCATTTTCATATACAAATTCTTCAATCTCTTTCTGAATTGGCTGCGAGTTGGGACCATCCATCGCCCATAATTCAGAACGAATTTTTTGATCACCGTTGTAATAGAAAACATAAGTAACGCAATTGTCTGCACTATAACATGTGGAGTTGCTTAATTCCTTTCCCGATTCATCGTACTGAATAATCTGTCGTGAACTCGGATTCGGATCCCGTTTAAAAAACCATTCAATCATATAATTGTTGGGCATTTCTGTAGGTTTTCGTTTAAAAACATACAGTACTTTTCCGCTTACATGGATGAGTGAGTCGGTATGCCATGAACCGCTTGAATCAGAATATATATTGTTTGTTTTTTGAATAATCCCATCTGCATTGCGATGAACTTTTTTATAAAGTACCTGCTCTTTGGTATATAAATATTCTATGGAACTTTTAGGTTCGGCAAATTTTATACGATAGAGAATTTGATCTTTTGCATTGTAATCCTCTATGCTAACGGTATCACAGTTTTCGAAATTATCACCGCAGTGAAGTGTAAGTACGGTCTTTTGTGAAAACAAAAGTTGTGGTTGAAGAAAGACGAATAAAAACAAAAAGACAATTTTGATTTTCACTGGATTCATAATCTACTTAACTTTTTTTAGCATTTCAGCATAATTCGGAAGCATCAAATCCTTCGCTTCACTAAGGGGAATTTCGATTATTCTGATTACTGATTCATTGTTGGGAAGCTTAAGCGTATAAACAGCCAAAATAGTATCGAAACGAAGTAGAATTCCAGTGAATTGTGCCCTGTCTCCAGCTTGACTTAATTCTTCATTGAATTCTTTCGTATATTTTTCTTTGATTTTACCGACGAATAATGCTTTGTTGGATTCCGAAAAAAGACTATTCACATCAAGTGCTTTGTTAGAGGCGATATCGACCGAAAAACAATACGCTGTTTGTTGTTCTGCCACTTCCGGATCTGAATTAGGAGAGTTTTGCTTTTCTATGATCCAGTCATGTCTCAGCATTACACTTAGTATATTGCTATCATTGAAAAGTACTTCATAACCCAATGAACGATTTTCAATGTTGTTAATTCCACCTTCGCATTCGTCAATTCCTTTTTTGTCTACCTGCCAATTGTTGTCTTTAAAACTAACATCTTCATTCATAGTACGCATTACCAAAGAAACGATTTGATAAATACTATCGTTCACCGAATTCAAAATGCTTTTATTATCGCTTACATCAAAAAGAGGAGCATGTGCATTGAATTCCTGATTGACACAACGGGTATTGTTGAAGCTGGAAATTTCCCTTCTTAATTCTACAAATTTCGTTTGTGAAAAGGATGGAACTGTTGTGCATAGAAGAAATAAACAAAGAATTGGTCGTAGTAAAGTTTTTATATACATGGATTAAAATTTTAATAAGAACTGATTTGAAGATTTTTTTTTGTAATGGTCAAATTTAGTGAATTCTTTACGGATTTCAAGGCAAATTTTTAGATGATTCCTACCAAAGTCGGGGACCTGATCCATACTAATTGTTTTCATTGTAATTTCACAGCATTAATGCAAGAGATGAAGCATCCAAAAGACCTTTCAATTAGTGATTATCTGTATCATTTGCCCGAGGACAGAATTGCGAAGTATCCTCTCGTCAATAGGGAGTCTTCTGCTTTGTTGGTACGAAAAGAGAATAGTATCGAAAAGAAATTATTTGCAAGTTTAAATGAATGTTTGCCGGAAAACGCCTGTTTGGTTTTTAATAATTCAAAGGTCATCCATGCCCGAATTCTATTTAAGGTATCGGAACATATTTCGGTAGAGTGTTTTTGCCTGGAACCTGCAGATGGCATAGCACCTGCAGAGGCCTTTTCTCTGCAGGAATCGCATCGATGGCTTTGTATGATTGGATTTGCAAGAAAATGGAAAACGGATTTATTATCAAAAGAATTTACCGGAGTACATGGTAATTCTACCTTTTCTGCGAGAAAAATTTCGAATGAAGGAAGAGATTTTCTAATTGAATTTTCTTGGGATAATAAAAATTATTCTTTCGCAGAGGTGTTGGAAAAAGTTGGCGATTTGCCCATTCCTCCCTATTTAAATCGAAAAGCAGAAGCGGAGGATGAAGTTCGTTATAATACCGTTTATGCCGGTGCAGATGGGTCGGTAGCAGCACCCACTGCAGGATTGCATTTTACAGATTTCATGCTTCAAAAATTGAAAGAGGATAAAAAAGAATTGCTCTATCTTACTCTGCATGTTGGAGCAGGAACTTTTCTTCCGGTAAAGAGCAATACAATGGAAGGTCATGCGATGCATGCCGAACGCATTGAAGTTAACTTAGAAACAATTCAACACTTGGCCGCTGTATTGGGTCAAAGGTCTGTTGTTGCCGTAGGAACTACCTCTGCTCGTTCACTGGAAAGTTTGTATTGGATGGGTTGCAGGTGGATGAAAGAAGGAGGCAGTGCCGATGTATTTATGTTGCAGCAATGGGAACCTTATGAGTATAAAGTGGAGGAATTGCCGTCAGCCGCAGAAGTTTTTAAATACATCGCAAATTTTATGATAGACCATCAAATGGATTTGCTTTCAGGATACACACGCCTCATTATTGCTCCCGGATATTCATTCAGAGTATTGGATGTTTTAATGACTAACTTTCATCAACCGGGTTCCACTTTGCTCTTGCTTGTGGCTGCTTTGGTAGGAGATGATTGGAAGAATATTTACAATTTCGCACTCGAGAATGAATTTCGTTTTTTGAGTTTTGGAGATGCATCACTCCTCTTTAAAAATCAATAAATAAAAATTTTATTGTTGAATGGCCCTCACTTTTCCGGCATAATAACCGGGTGTGTAATAAATTCCGAACAAGTGTTGTGTCGCTAAAGTGTAAATGGTAGTACTGCCTAAAGTAGGTGTAGAAACAATATTTGTTAAGCCAATGTTAAAGCGACTCTCAAAACTCAATGTAATTCTTTTGTTCAAAGCATAACGTAGGCCACCTGCGAAAACAACTCCACCATCCCAAGGGTAAAATCCGGAAGTGCCTTTTCTTACAATGGATTCTCCTGATACGGGAGGCGTGAAGGTTGTTTTTTGATGAAGCAAGACACCAACAAAAGGACCTGCACTTAAATTACCTTTCAATCTTCGTCCAAAGAAATAATCAAATAGAATAGGAACAGTCAAATAGTTGTAATGGATATCCGCATTGTAAATACCGATGGGTTCTCCGTCTTTATCAAACAATGGTAATATCCCTCCGGCGCCTTTTGATTCATAAAACAAATTGGACTTAATCGCCCAGTGTTTACTGAAAGCATAATAAACCGACGGACCAACCACGACTCTCGCATCCGATTTCAAAAAAGTTTCAACGAAAGGATTGCCATATAAATTCACAAGTGAAACTCCGGCCAATCCTCCGTACTGAACAAAACTTTTTTGTGCAGTGGATGATTTGCTAATTAAAATCAATAGAAGAAAAGGCAGGATTTTTTTCATTGAGCTTTTATTCCACAGCAAAAATAAACCGATTTGATTCCATTTTAATCTTTCTAAATATCGATTTTACAATTTCATTGTTGAAATCATCCCAACTTTCACAAAGAGATTTTTAGAGGTAAATGAACGTTTTTACCAATCGCCCATGAACTCATCCATTTGCCGACGGTCTTTCTTGGTAGGTCGACCCGCTCCCGGCTGAATGGCAAAAGCAGCCATGGTGGCTTGATGCAGCCGGAGTTTTTCGCTTTCCTCTGACGGTGTAATTTCTTCACAGAATTCTTTTACCAAAGATGCCGACATACGTTTTTGAACCACTTTTGTCACTAAAATATGTTGATACCAGGCACCTCGATGAATGATGATTTTCTCGCCGGGTTTTACCGCTCTCCCTGCTTTCACATTTATAGCAGCCACTTTTACTCGTCCTTTTTCGCATGCCTCTGCGGCCAATGCTCTGGTCTTATAAAGTCGAATAGCCCAAAGAAATTTGTCCATTCTTATTTTTTCTTCCGTGCTCTGCATAAAACAAAGGTAACCGCAATCTTTGTATGATGAAATCGTTTTTTACATTTATGCAATTATTCTGCTAATCATGATCAAAGCCATCGCTCTCAAGTCCATCCTCGACAAAGCATTAGTTACCTTACGTCGTTTTCCATTGCCTCTGTTCATCGCTATTTCTGCATCAATAGCGCTCTTGTGGATGTTGGATCATCGACCAAAGGATGCTAATTTTTTAGAAACGGTTCATTTTGTGATTACACTTTCATTAGCACTTCCCGCCTATACAGGTTTATGTTTTTTTACAGAACGCTATACGCTTAAACCTATCGTTCATTTTTTTGCAATCGTATTGTTGTTTGCACTAGCTGTATGGTATTTTTATTCCATCCCAATTGAAATGAGCAATTTGGCAGTAGCGAAATATTTCATCCTTTCCTTGGCCTTGCATCTTTGGGTAGCCTTTGCACCCTTTGTAAAACATCGGGAAATCCAAGGCTTTTGGCAGTACAATAAATCTTTGTTTCTGCGATTTCTTACAGCTTCTTTATATTCAGGAGTACTTTTCGGCGGATTAGCTTTAGCCATCGTAGCCGTCGATCAGCTTTTTGAAGCGCATATCGACGATGAAAATTACGCTCGCTTGTGGATCTTAATTGCAACCGTCTTTAATACCTGGTTTTTTCTTTCAGATTTACCGGAAGATGTTTCTTCTCTGAATCATTCCGAGGATTATCCAAAAGGCTTACGTGTATTTACGCAATTTGTATTGTTGCCATTGGTAACAATTTATTTGATGATCCTTTATGTTTACATGTTTAAAATTTTGGTCACGGCGAATTGGCCACAAGGATGGGTTTCTTATTTGGTGATTGGATTTTCAACAGCCGGAATCTTAGCACTCTTGCTGGTTTGGCCATTGCAAAATGATGAGCGTTATAAATGGATCAAGGTGTATGTAAAATATTTTTTCTTGGCTCTTTTTCCTTTAATTCTGATGTTAGGGTTTTCAATTTATATTCGCGTATCGCAATATGGAATTACGGAGAATAGATATTTCATTGTAGTGCTCGCACTCTGGCTGCTTATAAATGCCATTTATTTTTTGATGAGCTCTGTAAAGAACATTAAAGTAATTCCAATGACTTTATTTTTTGCGGCAATATTTTCAGGCTTTGGTCCTTGGAGTGCTTTTTCCATCAGCGAATCATCACAGGTAAATCGTCTGAAGGAAATCGCAGAGAAAAATGCACTGTGGAAGGATTCTAAAATTATTCCTGCTGCCAATGCAAAAGCAGTTTCCGATACCGATGTAGTGGAGATGAGTAGTATCGTTTCCTATTTAATCGAAATGCATGGCACGAAATCATTGCAATCGATATTCACTACTAATCTCGATTCAATTTCTGAAAAGGAAGGTAGTTACAACGTAGCCAGAGAAACGATGCGTTCATTGAATTTGGAATACAAATACTATTATACCGATGTACAAGTACCGGGTCCGAATAATTATAAGGACTTCAATTATACGAACAATGCGCAACAGCAAGTTTTGAGCATTGACGGATATTCGCATTTCATCAATATGGATTTTTATGAGGGCAACGATGATTTTAATAAAGTGCTTAAGTTGGATACCTCCATTCCGGTAGAAATATTTTTTAATGATGAATCCAATGTGATTACTGTGGTATCTCAAAGTAAAGAGAATCTAGAATTCAATTTGGATTCAATGTTCACCGTCCTTTATACTCGATACAAAGATTCCAACTATTCCACTCCGCTAGAATTTATGACGATTACTAAGGAAGGAGAGTCAGCTAGATGTAAGTTGCTTTTTTATTCTTTGAACGGAAAATACATCGGGAATAAGAAAATTGAAAAGGTGAATTCATTTCGATTGCTTTTTTTGTATGATGTAATTGAAAAAAAGAAAGCCGCCCTTTAGAGGCAGCTTTCTTTAATTATTTATGGATTAAAATTACTTAGTAACTTGTAATTTTCTGCTTACTTCTTTGTTGTTAGCAATGAAACGCACAGTGTACAATCCTGTTTGATACTTCGCAACATTAATTTCCAATTGACCATTTTGGATGGTCATTTGCTCATTCGAAACCAAAGCTCCTTTCATATCATAAAGTTGAACTACCATTTTACCTTGTCCTAAAACAGAAGCATCGATAGTAATTGCAGCTCTGTCACGAGCAGGATTTGGGAAGAATTGACCGATACCAGTTTCAGCATCAACATCTTCAATACCCACACCAACACGAGATATAACAGCACGAATCATTAAATCTTCAGTCTCACGAGAGCGATATTCTGCCATTGTTCCACTTAATATTTCAAAGTTTCTATTGCTGAAAGGTGCAACGACGTCTTGTCCTAAAGCAACTTGATCACCATTCATGTTCCAGCTGATGTAAAATCCGCCACTGTCAATTCGAATTGGAGCAGACAACAATGTAGTTGTAAATGTTGAAGGAGTAAAAGTTCCACCTGCTACATTTACAGAATCTAAAAGTGTTCCTGAGGTATTATTTGGGCCGTCATCAGCAAAAACTTTAATATGGTAACCAACATTCATTGGGTCAGTCACGATAAAGATCGATGCTCTTGTGATATCACAAGGATAAAATGGTGGAAAGAAATAGTTAGCGCAACCTCCATTTCCACCACTCCATGAAATTCCACCGGCTGCAGCCGTACCATTGTCATAAGAAAGAGTAATGTTGAGAAGAGTGGTATCTACTACTTGCAATTCTTGCGTTTTTGCATCATTACCAACAAAGGCATCACCCGCAAGAGTGGTTGTATTAATGAAACGAAATACTCCTGCATTTACGGGAATAAAAGGATTTGCAAAATTAATTACCTGTGTTTGGCTAGGTTGTAAAGTATCAGTTGGTGTTGTGTTGTTCACTACAATCGCATTGTTAGATGCACGAACAAGACCTGTAACGTTAAATGGATTTAATACTGAATTTCCATTATTCAACACTTGTGATTTTAAAAGATGTGCTCCGGCAGAATTCCTCGAAATGAAACGAGCCCCCGTTACCGTATTGTCATTGTACGCTGTGGATGCATCGTTAATTTGAAACGTTGACGAAGACGGTGGATTGAATTTAATAGAATAGTTTGTTGGTGGGAATAAGTTGGAATAAGGCATTAATCCATCAGTTCCGGATGCATTCTCAATTCCAATTGTCAAAAATTGTTGCAAAACACTATTTGTTCCAGTTTGAGTTTGATATTGATAAGTAATGGAACTGTCATTTAAATTTAAAATGATCTGGAAAGTATTCACTCCATCGTAAGAAGGATTTGCATTGATCCAAAATCCTACAGAATCAAAAGTAATGACAGCAGAATCCAAACCTGCACTCTGCCAATAATAACATTTAGCCGGATTACCTGCATTACCCATTGTTGCGTCAAAATTCAAATCAGACATCATTCCACCTAAGTAATTATTTTTTGTATCAGGTGTTGGGATGATCGGAAAGGATGGAGCAAAATTTATAGTCGGATTGAAAACAATATAACCATTTGAGCCGATCCAGAAACGATCAACGGTGTACCAGTAGTAAGCAAATGGAGCAGGAAGAAAGAACGGCCCAACAACATTGTCATCAGCCAATCCTGTTATTTGAACTGTATTTGGATCACCCTTAATGTCAATCCAATTGTAAGCTTGGCCGTTTGGATCATTGCTGTCTCTCCAAACATTTCCATAAAGATCGGGTCCTCCCGAAGTTTGTGCGTAAAGTCCAAATCCGGAAATTACGCAAATCATTAGTAGTAAAATTTTTTTCATATTGTTTTTTTGTTTTTTTGTTTTGTTGCTGATCGACTAAAGTAATAAAATATGATTAAATCAAGGAGTACATCACGTAATTTATTTAAAATTTTACCCACTATTTTTATTGCACGGTTGTAATGAATTGATTTTTAGTGAATTTAGGAATTTTTTATTTTTCTATTTAAAATGCAAAACTGATGATACCAATGATACCTCCTGTCGCAATTGCCAGTAATTTGTAAATATTGAAACGATGATCACTTCCGGATTCAAATAAAATAGTGGTGCTGATATGTAGAAATATACCAATTACAATGGCCATAATATTATTGTAATAATTCTCAAAACCACCAATAGCTTGTTCCTGAAAAATAATTCCAAATAAAGCTCCTAAGGGCGCCATCGAAGCAAATATTAACAAATACAAAAATGTTTTGGGGCGTGAAATTCCGGATGCCACCAGCATGCTCACTAAAGCAAATGCAACCGGAATATGATGTAACATAATTCCATAAAGTAAACTGTGCTCATGCGCATGTTCGTGACCGATATGAGCCATAGTGGACAATGGTATTCCTTCCAGAAAACTGTGTAAGGACAAACTGATCATCATGGTGAGTGGGAAAGCCCCGTGATGATGTTCATGTACGTGAATATGTCCGTGTTCAATCCCCTCAGAAAATAATTCCAAAACAATTTGTAAAAAGAAGCCGATCATAATCCATATTCCAATGGAAGCACCGCTGTTTTTGTACACTTCAGGCATCAAATGCAAGACACTGATGGCAAATAAAAATGCCCCTGAAAATGAGAGCAATAATTTGAGGAAATTTTTTGATGGGTTTTTAATGAAAAAATATATTCCACCACTGACGAGCACTGATCCGAATAACAGAAAGAGGTCGAAGATTTTCATAATTATAGTTTTCGAGTAACGAAGATGAGTCGACGCGATTGTTCAATGCTGAAATTTTCGAGTGCATAATCCCCGTAAATTTCCAGAACACTTAAGCCGGCTCTTGCAAAAAAAAGCAAAAAATCTTGAGGAGACAAGAGACGCACCTCTTCTTGGAAATGATAATCTTTGTCTTGATCCTTAAAACGGATGTCTTTAATTATTTTTTCATTTTCAATTCTTTTTTGAATATGAAATCGAATTCCCTCTACCTCCTTGGTTTGAGAAGTTACTAAATGCTTTTCTGCATAATGAGAATTCAAGTAATCAATGATGAAATATCCGCCAGTTTTCAGGTTTTTCGCGGTGGCTTGTATGACCAATTCGTTTTCATGTTCTCTTTCAAAATATCCGAAACTGGTAAACAAATTGAAAACAGCATCGAAGTAATTTGTTCTCAATAGTTGGCGCATGTCATGTCGGTAGAAATGAAGTCCTTCTTTTTCAAATTGCTTGCAAAAATTGATGTTTTCTTCTGACAAATCTACCCCTGTCACGTCGTAACCTCTTTGATTCAAATGGATGGAGTGCCTTCCTTTTCCGCAAGCAAGATCCAAAACACGGCTCGGTTTGGTGAGATGTATACGCGTCAATAATAAGTCAAGAAAATCTTTCGCCTCTTTATCGTTTCTGTCCTTATATAACAAATGATAATAAGGTGAATCAAACCATGATTCGAACCAACTCGGTCCCTTCGTTGCGGCCATTGACATTTTATTTCGAATGCATCAAATTAATAGGAGTAAATCTCTTTAAATATTCTTTATACAGGCCAATGATCAATTGAGTTCTATGTTAAGCGTTGATTTGCAGGCAATTGTTCTGGTAGTCCTATCGCTTTAGTCAGAATATTACAAATTTAAAGTATTTAATGTTAGCATAGATTCGAACTTTTTCAAACTCTTTAATTCCTGAATTTAAATGCTTCGGTATTCTGTTGATATTATTCTGTCAATTGACAATTATTCAGATTATTTTTGGGGCCGATGAGTAATTTGAAAATAAAAGGTCATTTACCGGAAAGTTTACGATTATGGAAACATAAGCGCACTTCTCCCGGAGCAGCTCCAGGTGTGATTAATTTGTCGGAGGATGCTTTCTCGCCTCGTCTTCATGTTACTTCATATAGTACTGAGTTTTTGTATGAGATGCCATGCGAGAGTTTAGATCAGGTACAAGAAAGAATTGAAAAATATCCGGAAATGATACACTGGGTAGAACTAAAAGGTTTTGGCGATAAAAGTTTGCTCGAACGTTTTTGTTATGAGTACAACATACATCGTCTGGAAATGGAAGATGTAATTAATACCTATCAACGTCCCAAGTTGGAAGAATTTGACGAACATCTTTTCGTTGTAACGCGTTTGTTAAAGATGAACGCCGAGAGTACCTTGAAGAACGATCAACTCTCTTTATTTCTGACAAAAAATTTGGTCATTACGATTCAGGAAAATTACGACGAACATTTCGATGCTGTACGTATTCGTATCCGAAGTGGAAAAGGGCATTTACGTTCTTCTTCTGCCGATTATTTATCTTATACTTTGCTGGATTCAATTGTGGATACTTATTTCCCTTTACTCGAAGTGCTTGGCGAACGTTTAGATGAATTGGAAGATGAGCTTTTTACAAAACCTACTCGTCGATCTTTGCAAAGAATTCAGCAAATTAAAAGAGAGTTAATCATTTTACGTCGTGCTGTTTTTGCAGAGCGTGATAAAGTAAATGATATTTTGAGAAGTACTTCTGATTTCATTTCTGATCAAACGAAATTGTATTTCAGAGATACCTATGATCATACAATTCAAGTGATGGATTTGGTGGAAAGTTATAAAGAGATCACCGCTTCGTTGATGGATATTTATTTGTCCAGTGTGAGCAATAAGTTAAATCAGGTGATGAAAGTATTGGCCGTAATTTCTACGATTTTTATTCCATTAACATTTATTGTCGGAGTATATGGAATGAATTTTCCGAATGTAGATCCTGTTACCGGCGAGGCCCTCAATTTAAACATGCCCGAATTGTATTCTCCTTATGGTTATGTTGCGGTGATGTTATTCATGTTGCTATTGGTAATGGTGCAATTGTATATTTTCTGGCGTAAAGGATGGATGGATAAAACCTGATGATGGATGCGATAAAACGATATTTTGTGAATGTGATTTTGCCTTTGCCATTGCCGGCTTTATTCACTTACGAAGTTCCTGAGGAATTCAGAACTGAAGTAATTCCCGGAGTGCGCGTGGTGGTACAGTTTGGAAGACAAAAAGTTTATTCTGCGCTAGTGAGTGAATGTCATCATGAAGCTCCTGCAAATTATGAGGTGAAGGAAATTTTAGCGGTATTGGATGAACTTCCTGTTGTTACAAAGCAGCAGTTTAAATTGTGGAGATGGATTTCCGAATATTATCAGTGTGCCTTGGGCGAAGTGATGCAGGCAGCCTTACCATCTGCCTTGCGATTGGAAAGCGAGTCGCGCATTACCAGAAATCCACTCTTTAATCATGATACTTCTACACTCACCGATCATGAATACTTGGTATATGAAGCCTTGGAATTTAAAGATGAATTGACTTTAAAAGATGTTAGTAAAATTTTATCCTTAAAACATGTGTTGCCTGTGGTGCGAAGCCTCGTCAATAAAAATGTTTTATTGGTGCATGAAGAAGTAGAGGATCGATACAAACCTCGATTCATTGATGTGATTACTTCAAACGCGGATGAGTTTTCTGAGGAGAAATTGAATGATTTGATGAACGCTTTGGAAAAGCGTGCTCCTAAACAATTGGATATTTTACTTACTTTTTTTCATCTTAAAAAAGAGATGCAAGAAGAAGCAGTTCCTAAAGCAATGTTGCTGAAAAAATCGGGCGGAACATCCACCATTTTAAATGCACTGATTAAAAAGAAGGTGTTGATTTTAACCAAACGTCAGGAAGATCGCATTGGAGTGTATACCGGAGAAATTCTTCCGCCGCTCGCCTTGAATCCGTATCAGGTGCAAGCGATGAAAGAAACGGAGCATGCTTTTGAGAATGGAAAAGTATGTTTGTTGCATGGCGTCACATCTTCCGGAAAAACGGAATTGTATATTCATTTAATCAAAGAACAATTGGATGCAGGAAAGCAAGTTTTGTATTTGCTTCCAGAAATTGCATTAACAACACAATTAATTTCCCGACTTCAAAAGCATTTTGGCGATCGATTATTGGTTTATCATTCGAGATTCAATGAACAGGAAAGGGTAGAGGTTTGGAATAAAATATTAACCGATAATTTAGTCGGGAATCAATATTCTTACATGGTGATTGGTGCCCGTTCGGCTGTATTCTTGCCTCTGGAAAAGTTGGGATTGGTGATTGTGGATGAGGAACACGATTCTTCTTATAAGCAAGTGGATCCTGCTCCGCGTTACAATGCACGAGATGCGGCTGTGGTTATGGCGGCATTTCAAGATGCAAAAATTCTTTTGGGAACCGCAACGCCAAGTATGGAATCGTATTTTAATGCCTTGTCTGGAAAATATGATTTGGTTTCACTCGATCGTCGTCATGCGGATCTTGAAATGCCGGATGTGAGCATCGTTGATATGAAAGATGCTCGTAAGCGAAAGCATGTGAGCGGAAATTTTTCGCATGCTTTATTGGATGAGCTGAAATTGGTATTGCAGGAAAAGCAACAGGCTATCTTGTTTCAAAATAGGAGAGGATTTGCTCCTTATTTGGAATGTAATGTTTGCTCCTGGACACCCTTATGTACGAATTGTGATGTATCTCTGACTTATCATAAATTCAAGAATGAATTGCGATGCCATTATTGCGGATTCGTACAGGCCACACCTCAGAAGTGCGGCGACTGCGGCGATCAGGATATTCGCATGAAGGGATACGGTACAGAGCGAATTGTGGAAGATTTACAAGTGATGTTGCCCGATGCAAACATTGCACGTCTCGATTATGATACAACACGATCGAAATCGGGATATCGTGATATCATCTCTTCTTTTGAAGAAGGAAAAGTAGATATTTTGGTGGGTACACAAATGATTACGAAAGGCCTCGACTTTGATCGTGTTCAATTGGTAGGAATTTTAAATGCCGATTCGATTTTACATTATCCCGAATTTAGAGCGCATGAACGAGGCTTTCAATTGCTTTTGCAAGTGAGTGGCAGGGCAGGCAGAAGAAAGCAAGGAAAAGTACTTATTCAAGCTTATAATACCGATTCACCAGTATTGAAATACGTCATGAAACACGACTTCAAAGGATTTTATATGCATGAGTTGAATGAACGTCATCGTTTCTTTTATCCTCCGTATTGCCGACTGGTAGAAATACGATTAAAGCACCGTGATGAAAAGAAAATAGATCAGCTTTCTAAAGAGTTGACTGTTGAATTAAAAAAGATGTTTGCGAATCGTGTTTTAGGACCAACCATCCCCTACGTAAATCGCGTTCGCAATTTGTATTTGCGACAACTGATGATAAAGTTGGAAAAAACGATGAGTGTAACCGAAGTCAAGCGAAGTTTACAAGCAGCTTTGGAATCCTTTAAAAAGCGACCTGAAAATCGCGCCTTGATTATTCAAGTGGATGTAGATCCATAGCTTAAAATAATAAAACACCTTCCCGGCATCTGCACAATTAATTCAACTCAAGCAAGAGTTGGAAATATACCATTCTTCCAATGAGTGGACCGCCGTATACTTCGTAATGTTGGTTCTCAAGTAAATTCGTGCATCCGATTTTAAATGTTGTTTTTACCTCCGGAAATTTTTTGTTGACTTGCACATCCATCAAGCCATAGTCATCAATTTCTCCTGTGAATTGCGGCGAACCTTCAAACAAAAATCCTTGCACCCATTTGTAATTGATTCCAAAGCCCCAGTTGTGGCCGATTTTATTGTCAATGTCCTGCCCCGTGATACCCACATTGTACTTGTGTCGAGGCGTATTAAAGGCTGGAATTAATGGATCATCTGAGCCTTGCCTGTTCAATTCATTCCAAGAATAATTAGCATTGAAAGAATAGAAACGGCTGAAGTAATAATTTGTACCGATGGTAAATCCTGCTGTAGTCACCTTGTCCTCAGAGTTGGAAGCAACACGATAGATATCATTTAGGAAAATGGGTAATGGAGATCCTTGCGCGATGCTTACATCTGCACCCACTTTATATCCGATGAAATTAGTGTACTGACTATAGTAAGCATTCAAATCAAGAAATAATTTTTTGAAAAGCGTAGTTCTGAATCCCGCTTCAATCGTTTGAACTTGCTCGGGTTTTACTGCTTTTACATTGAAGTATTCCAAGGTATCAGGTTTTTGATAATTTAATCCGTTGAATAAAGAATTGATCGTTACCAATGAATCATATCCATTTAGGTTTCCAATCAAGGTCGCTCTACCCACCTGATAATATAAATATTGATCTGCTAAGGTCGGATTTCGAATTGCAGAACTCATAGATAATCTAAAAGTGCTATTTCCATCCGGACTATAAATTCCGGATAGTGCAGGGGAGAAGAGGTAGTCAAAATTCTGATTCTTATCCATGCGCAAAGCAAGATTCAATTTCAGTTTGTCGTACATCAACTTTTTATCTGCTCCAAAATAAATCCCGAATTCACTGTTTCTAATTTCTCTGCCGCTGGTATCTGAAAAGATAGTTCCGTTTGAGTTCGGAAGATATTGTCGAAAGTTAGCGCCACCTGTAAAAAGAAAGCTATCTACATTAAATTTATATTCCGCATGCACATGAAACAATGCTGACTTATCAAAAAATCTTGATCCTCCCCCAGAAAAAGTTTCTCTTGAGGTAATACTATTAAACGCAGAGTCAAATGCATCTGTACCCGGAATTAAAAAAGCTTGATTTCCGTTGATTACTTGTCCAATTCCATCTGCAAAACCACGACCGCCATTGTGATAAAACGTCAATGAATCGTAGAAATTATTCAAGAGAAAAGGATTAATAGAAGCTAAGTATTGGATATAGTCCGGATATTGATTGGGCTGAGGATATCCCGGAAAATCTTTCATATTTTGAAAATATTTTTCGGTATTAAAATATTTGATGTAATCATTCACCCAGTCGGCATTGTCTTTTGAATTGTTTTGAAGTAATAAAGCAGTAAAGAAAGTATCATAAGATTTTCCGGCATCTTCATTCGTGTAATAAGCTCTCACGAAAAATTTATTTTCCTTCCTCAATTCCAATCTATTTTGAAAAAAAAGAATGTCTTTTAAACTATATCGATTATCGCCTTGATAAACAGTAGTGCCATAACCAAAATTTGAACTGGCAATCAGCTCCGTTTCTTTTGCTATTTTATAGTGGAAGGCCGTATTCAATTTTAAGTTTCTCGTGTTATAATCAACAATATCTTTCTCGGCATATCCGGTTCTATACAAAATTCCAATACCTGGACGAAGCGCAGGCACTAAACTAAAATCGCCTCCCGAATAATATTCATCTCCATAAACATTCACAGCATCGTAGCCTCCCGGATTCAACTCATTGCTTTTCGATTGTGGTGTTACACTGCGGTTGTCCGCTTCCCAATCTTTCGCCGTGAAATAGGAGATGTTGAATTTCATTCCCAACTTATCTTCACCTACTTTGTTTTTCACAACAGCTGCGTAACGTATAGCCGTTTCTTTTAAATCTCTAGAGCCTGTTTTATAACTAAACTCAAATCCCGGCTTAACAAAAGGACTTCTGCTGGTCATACTAATTACACCATTAAATGCATTAGGTCCGTAAAATGCGGAACTAGCACCAACAATAAGATCCACTTTTAATAAATCAAGTTCCGAAGCACCTAAGAAATTTCCCAGTGAAAAGTTGAGCCCGGGTGCTTGATTATCTACTCCATCAATAATTTGTAAAGATCTCACAGGCGAAGTACTATTGAATCCTCTGGTATTTACCACTTTGAATCCGATACTTGCAGCAGTCACATCTACTCCTTTTAAAGTTCCCAAACCATCATAAAAACTGGCTGCCGCAGTTTGACGAATGGCAATAATGTCCATCGCCTCCACGGTTAAGGCCGATTCTCGTTGCTTTTCAGTAAGCCTGGATTCTACCACGCTCACTTCCTTTAATAATTGCTCATTGGCAGAAAGCAAAATTGTAAGGAAATCGCTCAGATTCTTTATTTGAATTTCTTTTTGCTCATAGCCTATGTATGAAACGATAATGGTAGCTGGTAATTGATTAATACCATCTAAAGAAAAATTCCCGTTTATATCGGTAGTCGTGCCTAAATTACCACCCTTTATAGCAATGGTAGCACCTATCAAACCTTCTTTCGTCTTATTATCTTTTACGATTCCTTTCAAACTTTGTGCAAGTCCTTGGAATTGAAAGAGGGCAAAGATGAATGTGAAGGTTAGAATTTTGATCATTTTGCTTTAGAATTTTTTAAGCTTCTTCAAAAATAATGAATTGGGCTTTGCGTTCTTGAAGAGGTGAAAATACGAAAGGAATTGAAATGATAAAATTATTTTTATTAAGTGGGATTAATCTACAGAATTTGCATTTTTGTAAAATGATTCGAATTATTACTTGTATTCTGTTCCTTTTCATCTCCAACCTTGCTTTAGGGCAAGAGAAGCCCTATCAGATTTTTAAAGGAGATACTATTAATCGAATCGATAAGAAGGGTTTAAAACAAGGTGTTTGGCGGAAATATTACCGTACAGACACGCTTTATTCGGAGACCCTATTTAAAAACGACAAGCCGAACGCGCTATCTCGAACCTGGTATGAAAGTGGAAAATTGAAAGCGGAAGTGATTTTTGAGAAGGATCAGTTACATGCCAAAGGAATCTCTTATTATGAGTCGGGGAAAGTTCTTGCAAAAGGGAAATATTACGACCTTAAAAAAGATTCTATATGGATGTTCTTTGGGGAAAATGATTCGGTAAAAGCTATTGAGAATTATCAACAAGGAAGGGCTATTGGCACATGGAAAGTTTTTTACGAAGATGGTAAATTGGCCGAGGAAAAGAATTACTCAAATGGAGAGAGAGAAGGCCTCTACCGGCAATTGAACGAAAACGGCAAATTGATTTTTGAGATGTATTATAAGTCGGACAAAGAGAATGGCCCCGTAAAAATATTTTATGCTGATGGAAAAATCAGAGAAACCGGAGTTTTTAGGAACGGATTAAAGGAAGGTTCTTGGCTTGAATTTGATCTCAATGGTGGAGTGATAAAAAATGAAGTGTACAAAAGTGGTAACCTTCAGAAAAAGCCCTAGTGCTTTTTGTTGATAAGTAGAATTCTAGTTGGTTAGAGCGAATTATTTTTTCATTATTTTTCAAAGGCATAAAAAAGAAAATTAGCCTTGATCATGGAAAATAATTCTCTAGCAATCGGAAATACTGAAAAGGCGGATGCGCTATCAGACAAAAAACAATATCTTATTTCCGGTTGGGAATTGGATCTGGATAATTTAATTATTTATCTTGATCCATCTCACTTGGAAATGCTCCAAGCTTTAGGCCATGAAGAGGTGACCGAAAAAATGAATTTGTTGGAGTATGCAGCAAGGTTTGTGCACGTAGATGATCATCTGTATCTTCAAGAACATGTGCAATATGCGATTGAGCATAGAGAGGATTTGCATTACTCTGATCGATTAGAATTGCGACTGTTAAATACAGAAGGCTTCGTGTTGTATTTCATCATCAATAGTTGGAATTTGCGACCGGGTATGATTAAAGGGCACGGACAAAATATTACAGATTTTAAGAGCGTGAAAGGTATCATGAATGAAAATACCGCATCTCTGAAAGCGGTTATAGAAAGTACCAACGATTATGTTTTTATAGTGCAATGCAATGGTACACTTGTTTTGTTCAATGAGAATTTCAAAAACATTATTCAATCTTTTTTCTCTGTTGATATTTTGGAAGGAGATAATATTTTGAGTTATTTACCTGAAGCAATCAAGCAGCAATGGACAAATATCATTCACGGCGCTTGTCAAGGAGTGAAGCAAGAAACGGAAATGACTCTTGAGCTGAATGAAAAGTATCATGTTGAAATATCTGCAAATCCTATTTCTCAAGACGGGCATGTAAGTTCTATATCTTTTTTTGTAAAGGATATTACAGCCAAATGGAGAATGACGGCATGGGCCTCATTAGAAAATAAGGTTTTTGAAAATGTCAATAAAAACGAAGATGTCAAATCAATTTTCGATATATTATTGGATGGATTAACTAGAATTTGTCCTTCTATGATTGGTTATGTCACCCAAAGAAAAAGGGATGAGATGGTCTTGACCTGGTTGAGTCATCCAGGCATTTCGGAAAATTACACGAATAAAATTTTAGAAATTCCAATTGGTCCAACACATGGTGCTTGTGGCTTGGCGGCTTATTCCATGCAGGAAGTTTTTCATTCAAACATACGTGATTTTGAAAATTGGGATTTGTACCGGGATTTTACTTTGTTATATGGATTCCAGTCCTGTTATTCTTTTCCTATTTTGAGCAAGGAAGGTGCTGTACTTGGTACATTGGGAGCCTATTTTAAAGAGGTGCATGATATAACAGACTTCGAATTGGAGCTTTTACAAAGAACAGTAAAAGTGGCATCCATACTTTTAGAAAAACTTACTGCGGAAAGCGAAGTGTTGCTTAAAAGTAAACAATTGAAAGATATCAGCAATTCAATGCCAGGGTTTGTTTATATCGCAAAAATGGACAAAGAAGGTAAGCGTAAATTTGATTATATCAGTGACCGATTTTCTGAGTTCATGAATGTTTCAAAAGATGAAGCCATGGAGTCCTATGGAAATGTTTTTAAAGGAATATCAGAGGAAAACAAGAAAAAACTGGAAGTAGTAGTAAATGAATCGCTGATAGATCTCACTCCCTTTGAATGTGAGTTTAGCATTTTGAATGAGATAAAACCGGAGTTTCATTGTTATGTTTTGAAGGCCGTGCATAAAAAAGCTGAAGACGGTACTATTTATACCTACGGTTCTGTTTATGATATTACCATGCAGAAAAAGGCGGAGTTAGAATTGAAAATACAGAAGGATGAGATGAGGGAACTCATAAATTGTCTTGATGATGTGGTATATCTTATCGATGAAAATGATAGTTTTTTAGAGGCATATTCAAAAAATGAAAACTTGCTTTTTTTACAACAACAAGAAATTGTTGGAAAGCATATTTTAGATGTGCTTTCGGAAGATGTTGCTGAAATGTATATACAAGCAAAGGAAGAATTATTAACTAAGAGAGAGTCAGAGAAATTTAAATATCCGTTTATTATTAAAGGTAATAACTATTTTTTCTGTACTCGTTTAATTAGAGTTGAAAATACTAGCAAAGTTATTTTCACTGCCAAAAATATTACTTCGGAATGGGAGACCATCCAAGTAAATAGGAAATTGAAAGAGATTTTGGAAGAGGCAACATTGCATGGAAGTTTAGGTTCATTTGAATACAATATTCAAACAGAAGAATTAGTTTGGTCGAAAAGCATCAATTCAATATTAGGGTGGAGTGAACAACTTTCATCAAATGCACTTTATAGAAAATATCAAAGCGCTATGCATCCGGATGAGAACAAATTATTTGTTGAATATTTGAATGCAGCCATTAAGCAGGGAAATGATTTTGAATTTGAACATAGAGTGATGCATGAAAATGGTGAGTATTTATGGTTTCATTCTACCGCCAAAGTGATTCGTGATGCAGATGGAATCCCCGCTGGTGTACAAGGAATAAAATTAGATATTACAAGTCGCAAGGTTTCTGATTTGATACTGATGAAGAAGCAAAGTTTAGATGAAGCGATCTCATTGCTTTCTGTTCATTTATTAAACGATGGTGAGATTGAAAATTCAATTCGAAAAATTCTTGCAAATATTGGTATGTCGACCGAAGTAAATAGAGTTTATGTTTTTAGGAATGATCCCATAGCTGAAGATGGAGTAATAAGAACGAGTCAAATTTTTGAATGGAACGATGGACTTTATGCTCCACAAATTGATAATGAAATTTTACAGAATTGCACTTATTCAGATATAGGGTTTGAAAGGTGGAAAGAGTTATTGCAAAACAGAGAAAGTGTAATCGGAAATATTGACGATTTTCCTGCATCAGAAAAAGAGCTTTTATCGTCTCAGGATATTCAGTCGATTGCTGTGGTTCCTATTTTTTCGGGTGACATTTGGTGGGGATTTATAGGTTTAGATGAATGCGGAAGTAACAGAAGATGGAGTCCGGAGGTGTTGGAGTTTCTTTCTTCAATATCAAATTTAATCGGTTCCGCTTTATTACGCCAAGAAGAACATGAAAGGGTTATTGAAAGTAAAAATTTATACATGACTGCCTTTGAAACGGTGGCAGAAGGAATAGTTATTACTGATGAAGAAGGATACTTTGTGGATTCAAATGAAACAGCTTTGAAGATGCTAGGATTGGAAAAGGATCAGAAAGTTGGACTTTGTTCTATGTTAAAAGCGAATGGTTCTAAATTAATTCATCGCGACGGAAGTGAAATGAAAGAAGAAGAATACCCTATGAACAAGGTATTGAATTCAAAGCAGGCTTTAAAAAATGCAATGATGGGTGTGCGTAATCCTAATGGAGAAATTAATTGGTTGTCAATAAATGCATCTCCAATTTACTATGAAAACACCGAAGTTACTAGCGGACTCATGTTAACTTTTGCAGATGTGACAAAGCAAATTGATAGGGAACAAGCCTTAGAGAATAGCTTAGTTTATATGAATAAGGTGAAGAGCAGTTTGAAATCGAAAATGTCTAACGGACTTGAAATGATTTCTAAATTATTGGAGTTGGAAGGGAATTTTTCTTCTGATGAATCTTCAAAAGTAATGTTAAGTAATAGTGCTTTTCGTGTGAAAGCAATTGCGATATTGAATGAGATTATTTCCAGAGATGATCAGTCAGATGAAATGTCGGTGACCGATTTTTTAGAGGCTCTTAGCAAACAATTGAAGCACGATCATCATTCTGAAAGCAGAAATATTCAAATTACAAGTCATGTCGAAAACATTTCATTGGGTATCGAAACTGCTTTGCCCTTTGCATTGATTTCAAATGAACTTCTTTCAAATGCGATGAAGCATTCTAATGTATCTACTAAGCCGGTAGATATTGTAATGAGTTTCAAAAAACAAGGAGATTATATCTTGTTTGAAGTTCGTGACAATGGCAAAGGCTTACCGATTGGATTTAATTGGGAAAAGAGCAACACTTTTGGATTTCGTTTGATTCGTAAAATGGTGAATCAATTACAGGGTGCTGCAACTTTCACATCAGAGAATGGGTGTAAGAGTATAATTACGTTTCCGGCATAAAATAAAATTTATATGGAAGCCCCTCATCCTTGGAATTTACCCCGAGGCTGGCTGGGGATGAGAGACCCTAATCTACTGCCTCTACCGACTTAATACCCGGTACTGCCTTGATAATGCTCTGCTCAATTCCGGCTTTCAAAGTCATCGCACTCATAGAGCAGGAACTGCAAGCGCCTTCCAAACGAACACGTACTATAAAATCATCAGTAAGCTCCACAAAACTTACGTTCCCATGATCGGCTTCGAGAAAGGGACGCAAGGAAGAAAGTGTTTCTTCGATTTTTAAAATTAAATCAGGATGATTGCTGCTCATTAGTTGATGGAAGGTGTTTCTAGTTTTTGTGTGGGTGCCTGCTTCGCGTTTCGAATGGCTATCTGTTGCGCCACATTGCCGGCTAAACTTAAAAAGGGTAGGGCAGCAGGATGTTGAATGTCATGGACGACCGGAATTCCCATATCTCCACCATCACAAATACTTTGTACTAATGGAATTTCGCCTAAGAATGGAATTCCTAAATCTTCGGCCAATCGTTTGCATCCGCCGTTTCCGAAAATATAATATTTCTTATCGGGCAACTCTTTAGGTGTGAAATAGGCCATGTTTTCTACTAATCCCAATATCGGAACTTTGATGGAGTCCATCTGAAACATCGCAATACCTTTTTTAGCATCGGCCAAAGCAACTTGTTGTGGAGTAGAAACAATCACAACTCCTGTTACAGGAACCGTTCCTACCAATGTTAAATGTATATCACTAGTGCCAGGAGGAAGATCGATGAATAAATAATCCAATTCTCCCCATTCGGCATCATTGAATAACTGCTGTAGCGCTTTAGAAGCCATTGGACCTCTCCATACAATCGCTTGTGAAGGATCAGCTAAAAACCCGATGGAAAGTAATTTTACACCATATTTCTCGACCGGCAGCATATATTGCCGACCATTTTTTTCACTGATGAATAATCGCTCATTCTCTACGCCAAACATAATGGGCTGGGAGGGACCAAAAATATCGGCGTCGATCAATCCTACTTTCGCTCCTGTTTGCGCCATGGCTACAGCAAGATTTGCAGAGACCGTTGATTTTCCTACTCCTCCTTTCCCTGATGCGACTGCAATGATATTTCGAACTCCAGGAAGAAATTCCTGAGTACTCGGACGCTTCGTTGTGACATTGGCAGTCATATTAATATCCACTTCTGCAGTCTCATCTACTAAATGGATGATGGCATTGTGACAGGCGTTCGCAATAAATTCCTTCATCGGACAAGCAGGAGTAGTAAGAACTACAGTAAAGCTGACTTTCTTCCCGTCAATTTTAACATCCTTAATCATGTTCAGGGTCACCAAATCCTTTTTCAAATCCGGATCATCTACCTGGCTTAATGCTTCTAATACTTTTTCTTTTGTAATCATTTTTCAAATCCTCGCACTTTCGTTAATTCCAAAAAGCAAATTTAGAACTATTGAAGCATAAAATCTTATTTTTTCTAGGGTCAATATTCCTCTAATTTGATGATATATTTCATTCTTTCTAAATGACAAAGAGCAAAAAAAAGGAGCCTTAAAGCTCCTTTTTCATATTGTTTATTTCTTCAGCAGTGCCGGAGCCATCCACTTAGCTAGTGAAAAGCCTCCGAAGAAGATGGTATTATAAAACAAATCTCCCATCAGCGTTCCTTTAAAGAATGGAATGGCAGCCACATAGCAAGTTGCCAAACCTTCAGCAGTGTAGCCGTACATGCCTGTTGCCCAAGTGCCGAAATTGGTAACGAAGAAGAAGAGCACAGATCCAGTCAAAGAAGCAACCATAATTGTTTGACGATTATCTCTTCCTCTTAAGAAAAATCCAATACAGGTAATCATTGCGATACTTCCGTACACAAAGATCATATCAGGATAAAATCCGGTGCCATTCCAAAGCTCCATAAGGATATCGCTAGCCAAAATAGCCGTGATGGGAACCAATAGCGCCCATTTTTTATTAATTAAATAAGTACCACCAAATAAGGCCATTGCTGCAATTGGCGTAAAGTTAAAAGGATGAGGAAATAATCTTGAAAGCGCTCCTAATACTATGAAAGCGATGATGAATATAAGGCGATTGTCTTTTTTCATGTATGTTTCTATTTGAAGCAAAGATAATCAATCCAAATTATTAATAATAATTGCCTGATTTTATTCGATTTATCTTTTTTTCAAGATTTATTTTCAATGAGCTAGATTGAACCTACCTACAACATTCAGGCACTGATTCAACAGTTTTTGAGGATAATTGCGGATATTTTCAATCGACAAGCAACCTACCAATTCGCAATCCACCAATTTTAAAAATTATTTTTTTACTCAAAACCAACGACTAACGACTAACGACTAACGACCAACGACCAACGACTAACGACTAACGACCAACAACTAACGACCAACGACCAACGACTAACGACCAAAGACTAACGACCAACGACTAACGACTAGCGACCAACAACCAACAACCAACAACCAACGACCAACGACTAACGACCAACGACCAACGACCAAAGACTAACGACCAAAGACCAAAGACTAACGACCAACAACTAACGACCAACAACTAACGACTAACAACTAACGACCAACGACCAAAGACTAACGACCAACAACTAACGACCAACAACTAACGACCAACAACTAACGACCAACGACCAAAGACTAACGACTAACGACCAACGACCAACGACCAACGACCAACGACCAACGACCAACGACTAACGACTAACGACCAACGACTAACGACTAACAACTAACGACCAAAGTCCCACAACTCAAAGCTCCTTTCCGCCTGCAAAATCAACATCTCTTCTCCATTCTTTATAACCGCTCCTTGCGCTTTTGCCTTTTTCAAAAACTCAGTCTCTGTCGGATTATAAATTAAATCATAAAGCAAATGCTCTTTTCTAAGTGCTGAGTAAGGGAGGTCCGGTGAAAAATTTACATCCGGAAACATACCAAGCGGTGTGGTGTTGATGATGAGCCGATGTTCACGAATAATGGTTTCATTCAAATCAGAATAATTCATTCCGACTCCACTTCTTGAAACAATATGAAATGAAATATTCAGTTTTCTTAAAATGTATTGTACCGCTTTGGAGGCACCGCCACTTCCTAATATCAATGCCTGTTGATGATGTGATTTGAGTAACGGTAACAAACTTTGCTCAAACCCATAGGCGTCGCCGTTATGTCCTTTCAATTTCCCATCATTCATAACCTTAACAACATTGACAGCCTGAATGTCGAATGCTTCCTGACTCAAATCATCCAAATAGGGGAGAATGCTTCTTTTGTAAGGAATAGTAACATTGAATCCGTCTAGACGATTTACTTGTACCAAATGTTTTATAGTAGAAATATCATCCGTTTCCAAGTTGATATATTCATAGCCCTTCCATTCTGATGAGTTGAACTTTTCATCAAAATATTTTTTCGACCAAGAATGTCCGAGCTTTTTGCCGATGAGCGCAAAGCGGGGCATTAGGCTTTAGAAAATTTGCTTTTAAGGATGCTGATGACCATCGGTAAAAGAGAAAGTAAAATGATCATGATAACCACCAATTCAAAATGCGCCTTTACCCATGGCATCTGTCCGAAAAAATAACCGCATATCGACATACTGCTGATCCACAAAATTCCGCCTGCAATGTCGTAAGGTAAAAATTTGTCTTTATAACTCATCTTGCCCAAACCTGCTACAAAAGGAGTAAAGGTTCTTACGATGGGAACAAAACGCGCCATGATGATGGCCTTAGTTCCATGCTTTTCAAAGAAGGCATGGGTGTCATCTAAATATTTTTGTTTGACTATTCTTCGGCCTCGAATTTTAATTTCCGTGGCTCTAACTCCTAAAAATCGGCCTACGGCATAATTCACATTGTCGCCTAAAATGGCAGCTAAAGTTAATAAGCCAATCAACAATCCTAAATTTAGTCCAGTGGCTTCGTTCGCACACAATGCACCGGCTGCAAAGAGTAATGAATCTCCCGGAAGAAAGGGCATTACGATCAGACCTGTTTCTACAAAAATGATTAAGAATAAAATACCATAAACAGCAACACCATACTCCGTAACCATCGTGGCCAAATGATCATTGATGTGCAGGATGAAATCTAATATTGAATGTAACATATATTTTACTGGACGTGAAGGCTTGGGTCTATTTCTTTTGAATAAGCCATAATGCCACCTTTTAAATTATAAAGGTTTTCATAGCCAAATCGCTTTTCTATTTCATTGATCGCAGCAGCACTTCTCGAACCGCTTCTGCAATGAATGATAACGGGAACGTCCTTTCTGATTTTATCGATTTCGGTAAAAATATTTCCAAGAGGAATTAATTCACCTTGGATATTACACATTTCATTCTCGTGTTCTTCTCTCACATCTATCAATTGAAAATCTACACCCTCATCAAGCATTTGCTTTAATTCACTGACTGATTTTTCTTTCATATTGGTTTCAATTCTGGGTTGTTCGTTGTAAAAATTTTCTCTTCAACTGAACTATGAAGCGATTTATCTAGGAATTGGAAAAAAGTATCACTTCTTAATCCCAATCTCAAAGTCTCAAGGGCGATCACTTCATTGGGTGAAATATTTCCAAGATTTACATTGGCGCCAAACAACTTGATAAAATAAGCTTGTTGAGATTTCTGTGGTGTTTCCCAAATAATTTTTTCCACCGGTACTTTCGCCACAATTTTATTGATCAATACCACATGTGCTTTGCCGTTAGGTCGGTAAATTCCTACCGTTCCACTTTCACGTGCCTCAGCAATTACTTTCCATGCTCCGGCTTGCAGTTCGGTGTTCATCATTTCAATCCATTTGTTCGGACGAATAAGATGACCTTCTTCTTTCGAACCTACTTCAGAAATAACGGTGACGCGTTTACTCAATCTGTCGATGTAATGACATTTTTCCTGATGCGGCATCGTGATGGATCCATCAGATACTTCTGCATATTCCATCTTGAATTTATCCATTAAGCGAAGATATTCCTCAAACATGCCACGAATGACGAACGCCTCAAACAAGGTGCCTCCAAAATAAACCGGAATGCCAACCTCCCGAAAGAAGGCCAATTTATTTTCCAGTTTGGGAGTGATCATCGAACTGCCAAAACCCAATTTGATGATATCAATAAATTCTCCGGACCCATCAATCAGGTTTTCGCATTCACGAATGCTTAGCCCCTTATCCATCACCATGGTACAACCTGCGCTTCGTGGCTTTAAATGCCTTTGCGGTATGTGTGATAATCCAAAGTTCATGTTCTTCAAATTTATCTTTTATTAAGTATGATTGCTTTAATTTCTAAATCGTTTTCCAAAGCAGGTATCAATTCAAAAATAATTGGATATCCTTCCGGAAACAATTCTATAGTTTCTGCAAATTTCTGATATGCATCTTGAATGAATCCAGCCTGATAGAGGTAACAAACCTGACGATATCTTAATTCATGGTTTTCATGATGGTAAAATAAGGCAGTATTGATTAGCTCGGTGGCTTCAAATGGACGATTCAATTCTGATAATAACTCAGAGTAAGCGATCCATCCTTCTTCATTTTCCGGATCAAAATCAACGACCTTGCGATAACATTCTTCAGATTCCTCAAAATTATTCAAACGGTATTCACAATCTCCCAAAGCCAACCAGTACTCTCCGTTCTGATCATCTAACTCCAAAGCTTTTTTGATGTAATGAATGGCTTCGTACCAACGATCTTCTTCTTCAAAGGTAACACCAATTCCAAACCAAGCTTGCGACATTTCGGCCGCTAACTTCACCGCTTTTTTATAATAGGTACGGGCCGTTTCATATTCCTTTAAATTCTCATAGCATTCACCAATGTTGTAATAGGTAAATGCATCCGGAGTGCAATACTCAAATGCCGTTTTGTACTTCTCAATGGCCTCCGGAAATTTTTCCATTAAAGAAAGTGCTTGAGCCATATCCAATAGAGCAGGAGCGAAGTCTTCTTTGATGAGCAAGGTATAGTCATAGGCGGTAATCGCATCTTCAAAAGATCCTTTCTTCGTGTATAAGTCTCCGAGGTAATACCAGAGCATATAGTTATAAGGATGTTCGTCAATAAGCAATTTATAAAAATCAATTCCTTCTTGTGTGCGTTGACTAAATTCCAAACTCAAAATCATTTCTTCCATCGCCATTTCATTGGCCGGATTGGCAAGCAAACATAATTTGTAAAAATCAACGGCACGGGAGTACTCACCCATGTTTTGATAGGTCACGGCTAAGCTCAAATAAATATCATCCTTTTGCTCATCGGCCATCTCCAATGCTTTTCTAAAACTGGCCAATGCACTAGGAAATTGTTCTAAAGCATTATAAATATTTCCACGAATTAAATGAATGTCGATGTCGAAAGGATTTACATGTTCCACTTTCTCCAACAATTTTAAAGCTTCCTTTTCATTGCCCATTAATGCTAAAAGATGCGCTTCTTTCAAGGTGAAATTTACACTCTGTGGATGCAAGGTAAAAGCATACTTCGTTACTTCGAGCGCTTTATCGTACTCCAATCTTTCAATAAAATGGTCGATTATTTTAATGAGTGCGTCAACGTCAAAAAAATAACGTTCCTGCCTTTCACGCATTTTCTCATATTTCTCGATGGACTGCTGAATGAGGTCACTAAACTCATCCGTATTCTCCATCTCATCATCTTCTTCATCCATAAAACCGAATATTGCTACAAATGTAGGGCTTTTCTAGGGGATAGCGATTATATTAGCCTTTCTTTTCAACAAATTATCTCCTAAAACGTTCTTAGATTTGTATCCTGTTTTCTTCCTCTTTATCAAGATGGGTTTAATCTTTATGAATAATAACCAATTGAAAATTATCACTATAGTAGGGGCTTCTGGTCTCGTCGGACAACAATTGCTAAATATGCTATTGGACGATATTACCGTTCATAAGGTGATCTTATTGTCTCGTACAGCGCCAGAAACTCAGCATCGTAAAATCCATTATATTGCAACTGATTTTTCAAAAATGAAGAACTATGTGGAGGAGATTCGAGGATCCGATGTTTTGTATTGTTGCATTGGGACTACCATTAAAAAAGCGAAATCAAAGGAAGCCTTTCGAATGGTTGATTTTCAGATTCCGGTTGACCTGGCCCGAATCGCTGAAAAGGCAGGTATTCCTAAGTTTATTGTAATTTCTTCTTTGGGTGCAGATGCAACAAGTTCTAATTTTTACCTCAAGACGAAAGGGGAGATGGAAGCGGAGATCTTCAAGAATTATCGCTTTCAAAAATTGGCATTTGTTCGTCCAAGTATGTTGATGGGCTCCCGTCATGAGTTTCGATTGGGAGAGCGCTTGGCTCAGTTTTTCATGATGATGTTTTCTTTTCTGATGGTCGGAAAACTAAAAAAGTATCGTCCCATCCACGATTTCAAAGTAGCCAAGGCTATGATCGGCATTGCGAATTCTATGAATAATAAAGTCTATTATGAGTCGTCTGACTTAGAGTGGCTGAGTACGTGATGATGCCAATTCTTTTTATGTGCTTTTTTACTTCGGAGCACACTGAGGAGCCACAGAGGTCACAAAATCTTCTAAATCAATATTTGCAGCGCTGATTTGACTCTGCGAACTTCGTGAAATGCTCTGTGTTCTTTGTGGTAAAATTGAATCTCCAAACTCCGAACTCCAAACTCCAAACTCGAATCTCCAATCTCCAATCTCCAATCTCCAATCTCCAATCTCCAATCTCCAATCTCCAATCTCCAAACTCCAATCTCCAAGTAACAAATACCATCATCCGAACGTCATATTATTAGGATACTTGAATATGCTCTTGATTTAGCCTTAATTAAACCTGAATTGCCCAAAAAACTCAAATTAGATATCGGAATCTGGAACCAATTCAAAGAAAATTAGGATCATTTGTCCAATTTTTAAAGACATGTTAAAAATAATATCGCTTAAAATCAATTGATTAATAAAATAATTAGTACTATGTATTGCAAAGTACTATTTGCTATCATACATTTGCAGTGTTAAAAAAAACAAAAAAGAATTTTAAAATTTAATACCATGAAAAATCAACTCAACTCTCGCCTCGTTTTAGTGCTTATGTTGATCACTTCTATCACTTTTCAAGTGAATGCAAGTAAAAACTCAAACTTCGATCATACTAATGAGATCTATCAAAATACCGGAAAGAAGAAGATGGTGCAGGCAGTACGTTTCGAAGATTGCTGGATTCCATCTATCCAATTAAAGGAAGTAGAAATCTCCGCAACATCATCAGATGACCAAATTGTAGAGGCTGTAATCTATCAAGGTAATCTTATACCATCAATTCAAATGAATGAAGTAATTATTTTATCTTCAAATGTATATAATGAAGAAGATGTACCAGCTCTAGCTTTTGTTGAGCCGAATAGAAGCGGATTCATGACCGATGTAGCTCTTTACAACGGTGAATTCATTCCTTCCATACAACTGAATGAAGTAACCATCAACGGAACGCAATTGCCATCCGAAAAGTTGGTCGATAATTCTAAGAATGGCGACAATGCTTCTGAAGGATTTCTAAAAGTAAATACCCGCCAAACCTTCAATATTTTAGTCGACCTGATCGCTAAAAAGAGTTTACAAATCATTCGTCACTTTATCCCGGTTCGCTCTGAAAAGTAATTGAAGCTAAAATAACATGAAAGAACCGTCCATTAGGGCGGTTTTTTTTATGCCTTTAATTATCATATACTGTTTTGGCAATATTTTAATGAATTCATGTACCTTGTATCTATGATTAATTTTATCCTTTAATGTTTTTTTAGATGTTCAAGTTGCTTTTGATGTTTTAATGCTTAGCTCTGTTTTCAGGAAAACTGAAGAGCTTTTGGGAATCCTAAAAATCTAATTTTGTCTTCACTTGGAAAATTTACTTATTCATAGAATTTGAAGGATTTATCATCTTTTAATAACAACTACATATCAAATCCCATTTTTATTCGTTGATTTGATACATGAAAAATCCTTTTAATATTTTACTCTTCTTCCTTCTGATGTTTTTATCCGCTCCATCGGTCGCACAGAAAAAAGAAATTATCCATTTGGATCAACTTCTTGCTTTGCTCAAAAACGAAAGCGACTCCGTGTTGGTTGTTAATTTCTGGGCCACTTGGTGTAAGCCTTGTGTTGCCGAAATGCCTAGCTTCATTAAAGTTGAACAAGAATTTGAAAATGAAAAGATTAGGTTCATTTACTTGAGCCTTGACTTTAAGCGAGATTTTAGCACCAGACTACTCCCGTATGTCGAGAAAATGAAGATGAAGGGTGATGTTTTCCTTCTTAATGAATTGGATTACGACGCTTGGATAGACCAAGTTGAACCTGGATGGCAAGGCTCATTGCCTTCCACATTAGTCATCTCTCCAAAATCCAAAACCCGTACATTTCACGAAGGGGAGTTGAGTTACGATGAATTGAAAAACCTTATTAAATCATATTTACCATGAAATTATTAAATAGAATTAGCACCTACTTAATTGGACTATTGATGCTCGGTTCCTCAAACTCAGCATTTAGTCAGGGCTATAAAATTGGCGATGTCGTAGGCGATTTCTCTCTAAAAAACACCAGCGGTCTCATGGTATCCCTTTCCGATATGAAGGACATGAAAGGCTATATCATCGTGTTTACCTGCAACCATTGTCCTTTCTCCATTGCTTATGAAGATCGCATCATAGCACTTCAGGCAAAGTATCAGTCCAAGAAATTCCCGGTAGTGGCCATTAATTCCAACGACAAGGTAGTTTCACCCGATGATTCTTACGAGGAGATGATCAAACGTTTTGCTGAGAAAAACTTCAACTTTAATTACCTCTACGATGAAAATCAGGTGGTCGCCCGACTCTTCGGAGCAGCTCGCACACCCCATGTTTTTGTGGTAGAGAAAGTAAAAAATGACATGTTCCTGCGTTATGTTGGCGCTATCGACGACAATACCGACGAGCCCTCAGAAGTAAAAAAGAAATACGTCGAAAATGCTGTCGACCAAATTTTGGAAGGCAAGGAAGTAACTGTGAATACGACGAAGGCAATTGGTTGTTCTTTGAAGTGGAAGAAGTAGCTTTTTTGAGTTGAGAGTGGGGCTTACGGAGCTGTGCTATCAACTAAATAGTATTTTCATTTTTACCAAAGCGATCTCAGAGAAATTCACAAAGAGCACAATTTCTGTTCACAATCAGTAGAATTAAACACTTCGGACTATGTATTTTGAGGCCTCTATGAAGCCTTCGTACACGCCGTGGTTAAAAAAAACCATAGTTTTGCCGTCCGTTTCCAATTTAAGCGAATAGCCAAGATGCCCTTCAAAAGCCCCGACATTAGCTCACTCGATCCGCGATATTTTATCATTATCAAAGGCGCCGCCATGCATAATTTGAAACATTTGGATGTGGCCATTCCTCGCAATAAGTTTGTGGTGATCACCGGATTGAGTGGTTCGGGAAAATCATCACTGGCCTTTGATACCTTGTATGCCGAGGGGCAGCGCCGGTATGTGGAGAGTCTTTCTTCCTATGCTCGTCAGTTCATCGGACGTATGGATAAGCCCGAAGTAGATTACATCCTCGGCATCTCGCCGGCAGTGGCGATCCAGCAGAAAGTAATTTCCCGCAATCCACGCTCTACGGTGGGAACTAGCACTGAAATTTACGATTACATCAAACTTCTTTTCGCACGTATCGGAAAAACCTATTCACCCATCTCCGGTGAACAAGTGAAAAAACACAATGTGAGCGATGTGGTCGACTTCATCGTGAATTTTCGTGAAGGCCGTTATCTCATTACCACACCTTTGCTTAGTACTCCCGGAAGAGATTTTACTGAAATACTTAATTCGCTTTTGCAAAAAGGATTTACGCGTTTGCTGGTGGATGGTGAAACCAAGGACATCGAAGAATTTCTACTCGAGCCCGTGGAGGCAGAAGTAGGAGTGAAGCCGGCCAAAAAAATGGCGGCGAAGAAAACTGCTGCGAAAAAATCATCTAAAAAGAAAATGAATGTAGAAATTGGCGAACCCGTTTTTGCTGAGCCCATTCCCGGATATTTCCTACTCGTGGATCGTATTGCGATGAATGCCGAACCCGAAGAAGAACTTTTGGCGCGTATGGCCGATTCGGTACAAACTGCTTTTAACGAGGGTGGAGGCATCTGTAGAGTGTTCCAATTGCACGAAGACCAAAGCCCTATCGAATACGATTTCTCGAACAAATTTGAACTCGATGGTATGAGCTTCGAGGAGCCTAGCGTGCATCTCTTCAGCTTCAACAATCCTTACGGCGCCTGCAAGCGCTGCGAAGGCTTTGGCTCGGTCATCGGTATTGATGCGGACCTCGTAATTCCTGATAAGAGTCTGAGTGTTTACGACGGTGCCATCGTGTGTTGGAAAGGGGAGAAGATGAAAACATGGAACGATAAATTCATAATGAGTGCCTATCAATTTAACTTTCCGGTGCACAAACCTTATTACGATTTAACAACCGCGCAAAAGGAAATTATCTGGACAGGAAATCAATATTTTAAGGGATTAAATTATTTCTTTAAACATCTCGAAGAGCAGACTTATAAAATTCAATACCGAGTAATGTTGAGCCGTTTCAGAGGCAAAACTTTATGTCCCGAATGCCAAGGAACGCGTTTGCGTGCCGATGCCAATTACATCAAAATAAACAAGCACTCGGTCACAGATATTGTTCTGAAACCAGTGAGCGAGAATCTCGAGTTCTTCAAAAATATTCAGCTCAATGAAAACGATGCGAGTGTGGGTAAACGCATCTTCACAGAGATATTAAGTCGTTTGCAATTTTTGGATGATGTGGGGCTGGGTTATCTCACCCTCAACCGACTTAGCAATACCCTCAGTGGAGGCGAATCGCAACGCATCAATTTGGCCACATCATTAGGAAGTACGCTCGTGGGATCCATGTACATTCTCGACGAGCCCAGCATCGGTTTGCACCCGCGCGATACCCACAGATTGATCAAGGTGTTGAAAGCTTTGCAAGAGGTGGGTAATACGGTCATCATCGTTGAGCACGACGAAGAAATTATGCGTGCGGCAGATCAACTCATCGATATTGGGCCGATGGCAGGTACACACGGTGGTGAGTTAGTTTTTCAGGGCAATTTTAAAGATTTACTCAAGGAAAAAGAAAGTCTGACCGCACGTTACCTCAACAAACTCGAGGAAATTGAATTGCCGGCACAACGCCGACGATGGAAAAAATACATCGAAATAAAAGGCGCCAGTGAAAACAACCTCAAAAATGTGAACGTGAAATTTCCCATGGGCATCATGACTGTAGTGACGGGCGTGAGTGGATCAGGGAAAACATCACTCGTAAAAAAGATTTTATATCCCGCCATCAAGAAAATATTGGGTAGTTACGGCGAGAGCACCGGCAACTTCGACCAGCTTGGCGGCGATTACAAAGACATCCTTTCGGCTGAGATGATCGACCAGAATCCCATTGGGAAATCTTCGCGCAGCAATCCGGTTACCTACATCAAGGCCTACGATGAAATTCGTAATCTTTATTCCGATTTACCTTTGGCTCGCACGCGTGGACTCAAACCCTCGCACTTCTCCTTCAACGTTGACGGCGGACGCTGCGACGTTTGCCAAGGCGAAGGCGAAATCACCGTTGAGATGCAATTCATGGCCGACATCCACCTCAAGTGCGAGCACTGCAAAGGCAAGCGCTTTAAGTCCGACATTTTGGAAGTCGAGTACCGTGGAAACAGCATCTTCGACATTCTCAACCTCACCGTTGATGAAACTTTAGAATTCTTTGCGGTAGATGCGGGGCCGGGCAAGTACAAAAGTCTCCACCAAAAAATAAGCAACAAAATACAGCCCCTCGCCGACGTTGGTTTAGGGTACATCCGCTTAGGTCAAAGCTCATCCACCCTCAGTGGAGGCGAAGCTCAACGCATCAAACTCGCCAGTTTTTTAGGCAAAGGAACTTACGCCACCAACACCTTGTTCATCTTCGACGAACCCACTACGGGCCTCCATTTCCACGACATCAAAAAGCTATTAAAAGCCTTCGACGCACTCGTAAAAAACGGCAACACCCTCATCGTCATCGAGCACAACCTCGAAGTCATCAAATGCGCCGACTGGCTCCTCGACCTTGGTCCTGAAGGCGGAAACAAAGGCGGGCATTTGGTTTTTGAAGGACTTCCGGAAGATATGGTGAAATCGAAGAAGTCGGTTACCGGGGAGTTTTTAAAGGGCAAGGTTTAGTCGCTTGATGGAACACAGATTTTTATGATGGTGATGATCAATTATGATCTGATATTCAAACTTAAAAAATCATCACCATCCCGCCGCGGCGGTATGGTGATATTTGATCAGTGGCCCATGAATCGCCCAAAAAGAACAAATAAGCATTAATTTATAACGATATTTTCTTATTTGCCAAAATTTAGTCATTTAAGCTTTTTATTTATACCTTATATGACTATATTTGTGCTGTTATGACACTTTACCCGTTTTCTGAAGCTCAAATTAAAGCCCGACTTCAATTTGAAAATCCTTGGTGGATCAATGGGCAATTGGACGAATTTTATCGTGCCTTTCAGCCTCGCCTGTATTTTAAATTGTTTTATCCTTTGGTGAAGCAATCGACTGTTCATCGCGCCAATGTGTTAATGGGTCCGAGGCGAGTAGGCAAGACGGTATTGATTTATCAAGTAATACAGCAACTCATTAAGGATGGGATATCACCACAAAAAATACTTTTTGTTTCTATCGATACGCCAATCTACAATGCTATTCCACTAGAGAGTATTTTCTCAATGGCACGAGAAGCCACGGGTAATACTGATCCGGAAGGTTGGTATATTTTCTTTGATGAGATTCAATATTTGATGAATTGGGAAATACACTTAAAATCATTGGTTGATGATTACAAGCAAACGCGATGTATTGTTAGTGGTTCGGCAGCGGCAGCATTGAAGTTAAAAAGCCAGGAGAGTGGGGCAGGTCGCTTTACCGAATTTATGTTACCTCCACTCACTTTTTACGAGTACATCCATCTGCAAAAATTAGACGCACTCATTGTAGACGATACCATAGAATGGAAAGGAAACATCGCCAAGTTTTCCACTTCTCCCAATATACAGGAGCTGAATCGCCAATTCATACAGTACATCAATTTTGGTGGCTATCCCGAAGTGATATTCAATGCGGAGATTCAACAAAACCCCGGGCGATACATGCGTGCCGACATCATCGACAAAGTATTACTTCGCGATTTACCCGGGCTCTACGGCATCCAGAATGTCCAGGAACTCAATTCTCTTTTCACCACCATTGCTTGGAATAGCGGACAGGAATGCAGTTTAGACGAGTTGAGTAAAAACTCCGGAGTGCGGAAAAATTTAATTCGACAATATATCTCCTATTTAGAGGCTGCCTTCTTAGTGCACCTAGTAAAAAGAGTAGATCAAAAAGCCGGTAAATTCCAACGAGAAAATTTCTTCAAAATCTACCTCACGAATCCGAGTTTACGCAGCGCCTTATTTTCACCCATCACTGCAGAGTCTGACGGAATGGGCTCCATGGTAGAAACTGCCATATTTTCCCAGTGGCTTCAGCGCACCTCCTTCATTCCACACTATGCACGATGGAAAAACGGAGAGGTAGACCTCATCAACATCAGCAAAAAAACCAACAAAGTAGATTGGGCCGTAGAAATCAAGTGGAGCAATCGCTATTTTCAAAAGCCCAAAGAATTAAAAAGTCTGCTAAGTTTTTGCAAAGAAAATAATCTAAAAGAAGCACTCTGCACCAGCATCGACAAATTTGGAAAGCAGGAAGAGTCCTCCATCAGCATCCATTACTTGCCAGCGTCTCTTTACGCATACAATATTGGTAAAAATACTTTAGTCGTTTAAGCTTCACTCGCCTATTGGAGATAATCGATTCTCCGTCTTAGCCTGAAATAGGTTGACTTCCTATTAATTTTTACTGAAGCCAAGCTCATCACTCAAAACTCATAACACATAGCTAATGGAACCTAATGCAGTAGGCAGGCACCGATGGCTTCGCCATATTCATAATGGTGATGATTTTTTATGTTTGATTATTAGATCATAAGTGATCTATGGTCAATAAATTACAATTTTAGCTCGTATTATTCATGGTGTTTCATATCTTTAATATCAGGTTAATCCTGATTATTTTACTATGAAAGATAATTATTTTTCATGAAAGGCAACCATTTTAATGATCTTGCGTATCTTTTTTGTCAGGTTTAACCTGATATTGTTACTATGAAGAATAAATATATTTCAAAGCAATCGAGTGAAATTTTGTCGTATTTTAACGAACAGAACGTCACCTACTTTGGATATAATGAAGCCAAGAAGGCATTGCCGGATTCAAAAGAAAGTGCTTTGCGAGAGTTGCTCAGTGACATGACTAAACGTGGACTTCTTATGCGTTTGAAAGATGGAGTTTATAACATCATTCCTTATGAAGCGAATGCTGAAACCTTTATGCCCGATTGGCATTTGATGGTCGAACATATTGTCAATGAGAGTAAACATTATATCGGATATTATTCTGCTTTGCAAATTCATAATCTTATTACGCAACCATCTTTAAAAGAACAAATAGTAGTATTCAAACAAATTCGACCATCAGAAATAAAAATCAAAAATGTTTCCTTTCAATTTATTTATCATAACAAGAAACATTTTTTTGGAGCGAAAAAAATCTGGATTGACAACTTCAATAAAGTACTTTGCTCCGACCTAGAAAAAACATTTATCGACTGTTTATTTAAACCTGATTATGCAGGCGGTATTGTTGAAATAGCTCGAGCTATATATCTTTCTAAAGATAAAATTAATTATGAAAATCTATTAGATTACGCAATAAAATTTGATTCGCAAGCGGTAATAAAGCGATTGGGTTTTCTTTTGGAAACACTTGGCATCAAACATAAAATCATTGATGAATTACAAAAAGTAAAAACGGCATCCTATGTCGTTTTAGACACAGAACTTCCCAAAGCAGGCAAGAGAATAAGTAAATGGAGCATTCAGCAGAATCTAGATTCAGAAACTATTAAATCTGCGATGTACACATGATTAAACCTGGAGAGATACAGAAAAAGGCTAGAGTAGCTGGAGTTCGAGACCTGCAGATTGAAAAAGACTATATGCTTTCATGGATTCTGAAAGGTATTTCAAAACTTCAGCAGCTTTCCTCAATTTTTGTCTTCAAGGGAGGTACAGTTTTGAAGAAAATATATTTTGAAAATTACCGTTTTCCGAAGACCTTGATTTCACATTACTAGATAATGGGATCAATAACGAGCAGATTTTTGAATGGTTCAATAAAAGCTTCGAATACATTAAAGAGGAAGCTAACATAGCATTTGAAATAGTAAATAACAAGGAACATGAGGAAGGTAACATCAATTTTTACATCAGCTACATCGGTCCGCTGGGTGGGTTGGGTAATAACAAGCGAGTGAAGATTGATATTTCCAGAAACGAACAATTAGTTTTTGATCCGGTAATGAAAAATGCTTTGATTGACTATTCCGACATAGATGGCCATCAACTTTTGTGTTATCCTTTAGAGGAAGTATTGGTAGAAAAATTGCGTTCGGTCATGCAAAGAATGCAAGCTCGTGATTTTTACGACCTATGGTATTTATTAGAGCAGCAAGGAATGGAGCTTAGTTTTTATACCCGAGAATTTGAGCTGAAGTGTAAAAGCAAAGAAATAAATCCGCTCGATTTTCCAAAAAAATTAGCCGAACGCCTACCTCAATATGGAGGGCGTTGGAAAAATTCCATGAGTGAACAAATACATAATTTGCCAGATTTTGACCAAGTAGAAAGAGAAATGCAGAGACATTTTAAGAAATGGAAATGGCTTTTTTGAGCCTCAAGCTTCAAGGCTAAAGGCTATTGGTCTTTTCGTGAAATTAGCCGGGAGTTATGAGTTATGAGCAGCTTCAAGAATAGAGAATCGGCAACGGGCCACTCGCCACTCCTTCCTTTCCAATCAAAACTGTTTATATTGTATTTATTCAAAGGAGAATCGAAGTTTTTATTGTGTAGGATTTTCCTATCAGTATAATCCAGCATCCTTAGAATCCAACATCCGTAATATCCTAATCTGTAATCCCAAATCAGCGTTCCCAGAGCTGGTAGAAGGGTAGGTCCGCTATTAAAAGCACGTTCCATAGTTATCCTACAAATTTCTCCTTTAGACTATTTTGATGGAAACGGTAATCGGGCTATAATTGGGGGGTGAGGGATTTTAATTTTGATTGAAAGAATTCAATGAAATTGTATTTAGTAGGATTAAGTTGTGTCGGTAAAACCACCATAGGGAAAATGCTTTCGGATACTCTTGAATTTTCATTTTATGACCTCGATGTGGAAGTAGAAAAATTTTATCAAATGCCCATTGAAGTTTTTCAGGAAGAATGTGGAAGTATGGATCAATTTAGATTAAAAGCAAGCAAAGTTTTACATCAACTTTTATCAATGAAAGGAAATGTAGTAATTGCCGGAACACCATCCGGATTCACAGATTCCTATCTTAAAACATATCAGAAATTCAAAAATAAAGGCGATCTCATTTCTATTTACCTACATGATTATCCAGAAAATATCATGAAAAGGCTTACTTTTTATGATAAGAACTCACAGCCGATTCAATTAAAGCTAGACGCAAGAAAAAAGAAAAGATATTTGCAAAGTATTTACGAGGACTATTATTATTTTCATGGTTCATATTTAAATACGGACATTCAAATTGACATTAGCGAATTAAATTTACCAAACATACCTCTAGTGATTATTGAAAAAATTCATTTGTTTTCTGGACCTGAAATGGCTTGATTTTAAGCGATGGATAGATTCCTTCTGAAATTATTCTTTGTATTTTGAATTGAGATTTAGCTTGATGCTGAATTTGGATTTTATGTAGCCAAATCGGAACGGCGCGAATGAAATAAGCGAATCGACCTGACCTTCAATTCTAAGCTAATTATTGGCAGCAATAGTGATTTGCTGCCGAATTATAGTTTTTCGTATATTTGCACAAAGACAAATTAGCTATCGCAAGCGACAAACTAAATATCGACAAACTCAAAACGCATTTTAAAGACAAAAAAGTTTTTGAAACTGCCAATATTATTGCGTTTTATAACCAGCTTGAAAAGGGAGTAAATCAGACAACCATAAACTGGAGAATTTATTCTTTGGTTCAAACGGGTATTCTTAAACGAATTGGCAGAGGGAAGTTTGGTATTGGTGAAGAGAAAAATTACATTCCTGAGATTTCAGCGAAACTGAAAACAACTTACAAAAAACTAAAAAAGGAATTTCCCTATTTGGACATTTGTATTTGGAATACTTCCGCATTGAATGAATTTATGGTTCATCAGCCGGGAAGATTTTATATTTTAATTGAAATGGAAAAAGAAGCAACTCGATCTGTTTTCTTTTTTTTAAAGGAGGCTAAATATTCGGTGTTTCTTGAGCCGACAAAAGATTTACTCGAAAAATATTTACCCGAAGAAAAAGAAGTTTTTATTGTAAAGTCGCTTGTTTCGGAGGCTCCGTTACAAAACATAAAAGGAATAAATACCGCATCCATTGAAAAAATGTTGGTTGATATTTTCTGCGATGACATTGTTTTTTCGGCTCAGCAAGGTTCTGAAATGAGAACTATATTTAAAGAAGCATTAAGCAAATATTCGATAAACGAAAGCAGAATGTTTCGTTATGCCGATAGGAGAAGAAAAAAAGAAAGTTTTAATAAGTATTTAAATTCGATTTCAAATTTACGGCAGCAAACTTGATTTTCTGCCAACTTATAGAAAATGATAGATAAGGCAAATATCACAATAGACTGGATCAACAAGGTTTCTAAGGAAAATTGGAATGCCGATAAAATCCTAGTTGAAAAAGTTGTCCGGGCTCTGCTTTTATTGAAAGGGCTTGTTAAAGAGAAACTGTCTTTTGTATTTAAAGGCGGAACGGCTCTTATGCTATTATTGGATTCAACTAAAAGATTATCGATTGACATCGACATTATTTTGCCGAAAAATCTCAACCTATTTTGATCGAGCTCGACAACTGGATGAAAAGTAATCTACCCCACATCCTTCAGTCGAGTCCCATTGGACAAGCCATTTGCTACGCCTTACCTCGCTGGGAAGCATTAAGTCGATATCTTCTACGAGGTGATCTTTTAATCGACAACAACCTCATCGAAAAC
>Ga0209702_10001436_pt1 | contig 45597 bp, 39 predicted proteins | sample FRY01_FD_187210 | JGI IMG/M metagenome (GOLD analysis project Ga0209702, IMG submission 187210) | Freshwater microbial communities from Lake Fryxell liftoff mats and glacier meltwater in Antarctica - FRY-01 (SPAdes) (version 2) | ecosystem: Environmental > Aquatic > Freshwater > Ice > Glacier... | reverse complement strand
AGCAACTCGCAGACTTTGACGAATTGCTTCGCCTTATCGTCGAGTGGGCCAATCTCTTCTTCTAGTGCTGGCAAGAGCTGGCGTTGAATGCCAAAGTAGAGTCGGGTGAGCAGTTTTAGAGTCATGGGTGGTTCACACTTTCCAATGGCCCAAGAGGCTGCTCACCTCACTCTTTTTCTCCCTCCATTTTTCAGGCCTCGGAGGGGTTTTGCAATTGGCTCAAGTGTATCTGATTCCGCCGCACACCACCTTTAGCACCACCACGAGCGGACCATTTACGAAGTGGTATGCGCACTTCAATCTGGGACCCACGGCAGACCGCGCCGCGCCAGGCATTTACTGTTTTCCAACCACGGCACACATGCGCAGCCTGCTCAATGGCCTGATCAAACTCGGCAAACGACAGCAGGACGTGCGCTTCCCATGGAGCGCCATCCAACTCGTAGTCGAGGTCGTGCAGGAGCTACCTGACAGCGTGTGGGATAAGCAGCGGCTGGATGCGCGCGTGCAGCGGGCGATGGAGTTCATGCATCAGCATCTCGGCATCAAACTGACTGCCGAACAGGTCGCGCGGCACGCCGGACTCAGTGTGCGCAATTTAAACCACCTCTTTCAGCAAGAACTGCAGCAGCCGCCCATGCGCGTGCTGCTGGACTACCGCCTCGACGAAGCCTGCCGCCAGCTCCGGCACACGGAGGACAGCATCGAGACCATCGCCGAGGAGTGCGGTCTGGTGAACCGCCATTATTTCAGCCGCATGCTGCGCCAATACCGTAACACCTCGCCGGCGGCGTATCGTGAGGAGAGCCTCTGAGGTCAGCGTTTTACGCCTGATGGTTCACGAGAACGATTTGCGCAAGTGACTTGGCAGGATGCCGAGAGCCTCGCGGTATTTCGCCACGGTGCGGCGCGCGACCTTGATGCCCTGGCCGTCGAGCAGCTTGGCGAGCTTGTCGTCACTGAGCGGCTTGTGTTTGGGCTCGTTCTTGATGAGGTCGGCGATGGAGTTTTTGACGCTGTTATTGCTCAAATCGTCGCCAGACTCGGTTTTTACCCCGTGCGAAAAGAAGAACTTCATGTCGAAGACGCCATGGGGCGTGGCGATGTATTTGCCGGCGATGGCGCGGCTGACGGTGGTTTCATGCACGCCGACTTCATCGGCCACGGTGGCCATATTCAGCGGGCGCAAGAGATTGGTGCCCTTTTCCAGGAACTCGCGCTGGTACTTGAGGATCTGCGTGGCGATGCGGTGGATCGTCTGCTGGCGTTGATGAATGGAACGAATGAGAAATTTGCCGCTGCGGATTTTGTCACGCACATAATTGCGCACATCACCAGTGTTGCCGGGCTGGGCGAGCAGGTCCTTATAGGTGTTGCTGATGCGCAGGTGGGGCAGGTCGTCGTTGGTCATCACCGCCACCCATTCGCCGCCCTGACGTTCGACGGCGACATCAGGCGTGACATAGTTGTTGGTGGAAACAGAGAAGCGCTGGGCAGGCCGCGGGTCGAGTGTGCTGATGAAATCTGCAGCGCGTGAGATTTGCTCCAGCGGCACGCCGAGTTTTCGAGCGAGGATGGGATAACGCTTGTTGGCCAAGTCGTCGATATATTGATCCACCAGCCGCCAGGCCAAGCTCTGCTTTTTCCCGAGACGCTCCAACTGCACCAGCAGGCATTCGCGCAAATCCTCCGAGCCGACACCGACAGGGTCAAAGCTTTGTAGCATTTTTTTGGCTGCACTCAGGCTGTCGATGGGAATGGCGTGCTGGAGGCTCAGTTCGTCGATGCGCGTATTGAGAAAGCCGCCGTCATCGAGATTGCCGATGAGAAACTCTACCTGCGTGGCGATTTTCGGCTTGGCGTCCGAGGTGTGCAATTGAGAAAGCAAATGCTCCTGTAGGGTGGTGGGGGCCACGATGGAATCCATCATGAACTGCCAGCGCTCCTGATCATCACTGCGCCGGGTGGCGGTCTGCTGGCGGCTTTGCTGCCAGTACTCACGCCATTCATCGTCCATTCGGGTCAGGGCATCAATGTCGCTGTCATCACTGCTGCGGTCATCAGGATCATCAGGAATGGCGTCCTGAAGGGAGGTCTCAGGAGCATCGAGTTCGAGCACCGGATTGATTTCGATCTCCTGCTGGATGATCTGACGCAGCTCCAGGGTGGGTGCCTGCAAAATTTGCAGACTCTGCTGCATCTGCGGCCCAATGGAGAGCTTTTGTGACTGATTCTGCTGAAGTCCGTATTCGGCCATGAAGGGTGGTGAAGCAGCGAAGCGCGGCTCTATCACTAGTGCAAGCAAACATCAGGCCAGACTGCCATTTCTTTTGAAAATCGAAAATAGAACCGTCACTGGCACAAAAACAGAAGCCTTGGCGTGGGCCAAGGCTGCTGGAGTGAGAAACGGCTGACCATGAACGCATCAGGGGACCTCAAATACTTTTTGCGTCGTCGGATCGAGCGCCAGCGAGCCGCTTTCGAGGCCAGTGATGTCCAGTTCTTTGTAGGGCGGGTAAGGACTGATCACACGCCCTAGCTTCGCGGTTTTCCGGCCCTTCAAGAATGAGCCTGAGCTACCGCTGGAGGCCGTGGACGGCTCCGGCTCCTTCAGGGTGGTTTCGGAGCGACGCGTGGTGACTGGGGGCGGGGAGCTTGGTTCCGGTGTTTTTGGCGGAGTGGTCACGGGCGGCTTGCTGGTCGTCTTTGGAGACGAATTTGCCACCTTGGGAGGTGTGTAAGTGCGCGTGTTGCTTGATGAGGCTGATTTATTCTGCGTCGAGGGTGCAGGTGTAGCAGGCTTTGTTGGTGCGACCGGTTGCTGCGGGTTGGCTGGCTGTGGTGGGTAGTTGTAACGCGGCTGAGACTGGCCTTGCTGAGGATACTGAGAACCGGGCTGCTGAGGGTAATACCCCTGCGGTGGTTGCTGGGAATAATTCGGTGCAGCCTGCTGACGCGGACTGGCATCAAGGCTGTAGCCGCCCTGCTGGCCATAGCCTTGCGGTGGCTGGTCGTAGCCGGTCGGATCCTGGCCGTAAAAGATGCGGCGCACTACCTCGCTGAAGCGTTTGCCGAACTTGGGCAGGAACTGAATCGGGTTTTCATACTGCGGCTGGGGCTGCTGCGGGTAGGCGTAGCCCTGTGGCGGCTGCTGATAGCCCTGCGGAGGAGAGGGCTGGCTGTAGGGCTGTTGCTGCGGCTGATAGTACCGCTGCTGCGATTGCGCAAAAACCTGTGAGGCGATGAAAATCACGCCGCACGCAGCCAAGTGAAGGGATGACTGTAAGCGCCTGTGTGTCGTTCGAGTTCTCATTGTAGTTAACAGTTCTTAAATTTCTGGCTTTTTCAAGCCACATTTTCCCAATGGGCCGCCATGCTCCCAGCGTGTTCCGTCAAAATAGACGAATGCGGCTGAAGGGTATTCAGCCGCATTCTTGGTTCTGCACTCTGCGCGCAGCAGGAACTGTCATCAGCTCAGGCGTGTCTCATGCGAGACGTGCGTCGATGTCTTTTTCCAGCCAGGTCCACATGTTGTTCAGCCCTGAGGTGACGCTCGACTTCGCGGCGTTGAGTTCATCACGGCTAAGTTTCTGGCCTGCCGCCGGGACGCTGCGGCCAAACATGTAATACTTGATCTTCGGCTCGGTGCCGGAGGGACGCACTGCGAAACTGCGGCCATCGGCCAGATCAACAAAGAGCATTTTCTCCTTCGAGACGATCTCGCCTTCCTCATCCTTGATCGCATCCTTGCGGAAGTCGCGCACTTTGACGACGGCGGAGCCATCCAGCTCCTTGGGTGGGTTGGCACCGTAGCTGTCAGCGAGCTTGGTGATCTGGGCGGCACCTGCGGCACCCTCGAACACCTTGCTCTGGTTCACTTCAAGGAAGTAGCCGATTTCGCTGTAAACCTCGTCTAGCAAATCCGGCACCGTGAGGCTGCGGCTGGCGGCATAAGCGGCGAGTTCGGCGAACATGACCACGGCACCGTTGCCGTCCTTGTCACGGCTGAAATCATCGCCCATGTAGCCGTAGCTTTCTTCGCCGCCAAAGACGAGGAACTTGCTGTGCTTGAGCCGGGCGGCACGACTGTCGGCAGCGTTGAGGTCGCGATAGCGGTTCAAAATGTCGCTGGGCAGTGCGGCCTCGTATTTCGCGAGTTTGGAGCTGATCCATTTGAAACCGGTGAGGGTGTTCACGCAGGCGACGCCGAATTTGGCGGCGATGGCGTCCTGCATCGGGCTGGTGACATAGGTTTTCAAGAAAACCGCGTGGTCCTTGTTCGCATCGTTGAGGATGCCGAGTTCAAACATCGTTTTGAGGCGGTACCAGCCCATGAGTGAGCCGGTTTGATTGCCGGTGAGCAGCACCATATCGCCTTTCGCGTCGCGCACTCCCACGCCCATGCGGTCGCAGTCAGGATCGGTGCCGATGACGATGTCCGCGCCTTCCTTGTTGGCGAGATCGACGGCCATCTTCAAAGCGGGTGCGTTTTCTGGGTTCGGCGATTTCACCGTGGGGAAGCGACCGTCGGGAATGTCCTGCTCCGGCACAGTGAGGAAGTTGAAACCGAGTTTTTTGAGCAACACAGGAACCAGCACGCCACCAGCGCCATGCAGCGCGGTGAAGACGATTTTGAGCTTCTTCGCTGCCTCGTTTTGCAGCAATTCGGGCTGTAGCATCATGGTTTCGACGCGCGCGAGATATTTCTGGTCCATCTCATTGCCCAGCATGGTGAGCTTGCCGCGCTGCGCCTCGGGCAGAGCGGTGTACTCCTCGCCCTTGATGGCGTTGACTTCCTTGATGATGCCGGTGGCATGTGGCTCCACGATGCCGGCCCCGTCGTTGAAATTCACCTTGTAGCCATTGTCATGCGCCGGGTTGTGGCTGGCGGTGAGCATCACGCCCGCGTCGGCACGGAGCTGGCGCACCGCGAAGGACATTTCCGGTGTCGCCCGGCAGCCGTCGAAGAGATAAACATTCGCGCCGTGATCAATCGCGATCTGGGCACAGAATTTGGCAAATTCAGGCGAAAAATGTCGCGTGTCATGGGCGAACACGATGCTGGGTTTGCCACTGAGCTTGGCGTTGGCCCGATAGGTCTTGATGTAGGTCACCAGGCCGCGCGTGGCGCGGCTCAAGTTATAAAAATTCATCGCGTTCGTGCCGACGCAGGGATGATCCGGACGTTGATCTTCGGGGGCGTTACCACGCTCGGCCTTCGTCACCACCTTGGCCACCGTGCGGCCACGCAGGCCACCGGTGCCGAATTTCAGGGCTTGGAAAAAGCGGTCATTCAGTTCTGCCCACTGGCCAGCAGAGGCGAGTTCCTTGATGCTGGCCCGGTAGAGCGGGCTGTCGCTCGCGGCGAGCAGGGCGCGAATGTTGTCATGGCTGGAGGCGAGGAGCTGACCGGAATCAGCAGCGGCTTGGAGGCTGGTGGCGATGGACATGGGAGATCAGACCATAGCGGCACGGACTGATTTGGCAAATCTCCCCGTGAGGGGAATTTATCAAGCAGGTGAGTCAATGCCCGCAAAACGCCTTCCCAACCGCCCCGCCTCAATGTCCGGCCATCTTCAGATAGGCCTCGGCATAGCGTTTGCCGAGTTCGCGGAAGGACGCGGAGTCGAAGTGGACCTTGTCGCCTTTGTGATTCAAACCCTCGGCGCTGACGAAAGCGGTGTGCGGCACTTTGCTGGCAAGATCTTGATGCGCCTTGTCCACGATGATTTTTTCCGGGGACCAAGGAGCATCCGCGAACTTGCCCATCTGACCGGCGATGAATGGCACATTTGGAGCGTTCAACAAGGTGCGCAAACGTTTCAACAAATCGATCAACTTGGCCGCATACACCGGAGCGTCTTTGGCGTTGCTGTCGTTCTCGCCCTGATGCCAGAGGATGCCTTTGAGGGTGCCGGATTTCAAAGCGATGGCGGCGCGTTTGGCCATGTCGTCCCACGGATGGCTTTTGGTGGCGGGATAAAACACGCCGGGCTGCCAGCTATCAATGGGCGAGCCGCCGACGGCGCAGGGAATGAGGCCGATGGTGACGCCGGGCGTGGCTTCGGCGATGATTTGACCAAACGTTTTGCCAATGCCGACACCGGCGGCGGCTTTGTCGAAGTGCAGGGGATCAATGGCGGGCACCCATAGGTTGTCCTTGCTGAGCATCATCACGCGTGAGTGCGGGGTCTTGTCTTGCTCCTCGACGATACCACGCCCAGCCATGTTCGACTGGCCGACGAGGAGGTAGAGGTCCATTTTGTCCTGCGCAGCGGCGAAGGACGTGAAGAGGACGGCGAGGAATAAGGGAAGGCGCTGGATCATGGTTTGGATTTGACGGGTTTGTAAACGGCGGGCGTGCTGGCGTCCTGCTGCACATCGTTCTGCCATTGCTGGAAGGTGGCGTCGAGGCGTTTCACGTCGGCCTCGCGTGCTTCGGCGAGATCGGTTTTCTCACCGGGATCGGCGGCGAGGTCGTAGAGCTGCCAGGGATTCGTGGGTTTGGTGCGGATGATTTTCATATTGCCTTCGCGCATGGCGGAGGTGCTGCCGAGGTGGAAGAATAGGCGCTTGTGCGGCGAGGGGGCCTTACCGGTGAGCGCCTGCTGGCAGTTGCGGCCATCGAGCACGCGATCCGGCGGCTGCGGCAGTCCCGCGACATCGAGCATCCAGGGTAACAGATCGAGGTGGCTGAGCATGACGGGGCAGGTGCTGGCGGCTTTGAATTTTGCGGGCCAGCGGAAAATGGCAGGCACGCGGATACCGCCTTCATACAAATCGGGTGCGCCAGCCCGATAAATGCCCGCACTGGCAACACCGAGGCCATGTGTGGGGCGCAGAATCGGCCCCATGTCAGAGATGAACATGACGATGGTGTTGTCACGCTGGCCGCTGGCATCAATGGCGTCGAGAATGCGGCCCACTTCATCATCCAGCGCGGTGATGACGGCGAGGTAGCGGTGCTGTTCTACCGGATCATCCGCCGTCCAGCCGTAACGGGCAAAAGCCTCCGGCGGTGCCTGCCACTCGGGTTTTTCACCGGCTTTCATGTTGATGCTACTGACGTAATGCGGCGCGTTGAAGGGAACGTAGGCGAAGAAGGGCTTCCCGGCTTTGCTTTGCCGCTGGATGTAGTCGCAGGTGGCGTCGGCGAAAATGTCGCCGCTGTAGCCTTCGACGTGGTGACGCTCGGTGCCTTTGAACATGTCGTAGTCGCCGTGGTAGGTGTGCTCGTAGTAATGAATGTTGCCGGAGCGGCAGCCGAGGAACTCATCAAAGCCGCGTTCCGTGGGCCGGCTGCCAGGCGCGAAGCCGATGTTCCACTTCCCAAAGCAGGCGGTGGAGTAGCCCGCCTCCTGCAAGTACTGCGGCATGATTTTCTCACGATGAGGTAGGCCGATGCCATCCCAGTTTTCCACTGTGGCAAGCTGGCGCACGAGGCCGTTGCGCAGCGGATGACGGCCGGTGAGCAGCGCCCCGCGTGAGACGGTGCAGGTGGCGGTGACGACGTAAAAGTCCGTGCAGCGCACGCCTTCTGCGGCGAGCTGGTCAATGCGCGGCGTCTTCACTTCGGGATGGCCGTAACAGCCGAGGTCGCCATAGCCGAGATTGTCCACATACATGAGGACGATGTTCGGTGACGGGTCGGCGCCCCGAGCGAAGCCGCAGGCGAGGAAGGTGAGAAAAACGAGAACAGTCTTCATGCCGCAGGCTTGAACAGCTCTTTTGCCCCATTCTTTCTCTGCGCACTGGAATCAACCGGCCTGGCTGACAACATTGTCCATGAACTTTGCTCCAGCAGATGCCGCCTGCGTCTGCTGCTGCCGCCGGGCGAGAAATTCATCCGCCAGCGCCCGATACGCCTGCGAGCCACGGCCGGAGGGTTCGTACTCGATGATGCTTTTGCCAAAGCTGGGTGCTTCACCCAGACGCACGGTGCGGGGAATGACGGTCTGGTAGCAGGTTTCGCTGAAGTAGTTCCGCACGTCGCTGACGACCTGATTGGAGAGGTTCGCGCGGCTGTCGAACATGGTCATGACGATGCCTTCGAGCAGCAAGTTGGGATTGGCCCCACAATCACGGATCTGCTGGACGACGTTGACGATTTTGGACAGGCCTTCGAGGCCAAAGTACTCGCACTGGATGGGCACCAGCAGCTCGTCCGCCGCCGCCAGGGCGGAGGTCATGAGCACGCCGAGGGAGGGCGGGGTATCGACGATGGCGTAATCAAAATGGCCGGAGTCCCGCAGCGGGGCCAGCACCTCGCGGAAGCGGGCCATGTGGTTGCCGGCCTGCGCCAGCTCGATCTCGCACCCGGCGAGTTCTTGATGCGAGCGGATGATGGAGAGGTTCGGCAGACGGGTGCTGCGGATGGCGAGGCGCGGATCGGTGCCGTCCACGAGCGCAGGGTAGAGGCTGCCCCCTTCCTCCTGGGCGAGGCCGAGGCCGCTGGTGGCGTTGGCCTGCGGGTCGAGGTCGATCAGCAGCACGCGCACGCCACGCTGGGTCAGGCAGGCGGCGAGGTTAACGGCAGTGGTGGTTTTCCCGACTCCGCCTTTTTGATTTGAGATGGCAACGATCCGCATAGCACTTGGCGCTAGACTTTGGCGAGAAAGCATGTGACACGCCAGAAAGAAATGGAGATCACAGAGAAATGGCTGGGAGAAATCGGCGGCTGGGCGGTCATGAAGTCCGCACGCTCCCTCGCGGATGCCGGTCTGGCGGCAGTTTCGAGCTGTAATGATGGCATGATCCGTGGCGCGGCCGGCTCAGGGAAGCTGAAATTCACCACCGGCCTGCGCATCCGCACCGCGACCGATGTGGAGAACCTCTGCACCTGCCCCCACGCCCGGCGCAGCGGCATGATGTGCGAGCATGCGCTGGCGGTGGCGCTGATGCATGTGCGGGAGCAAAACGGCGGTCTCCGGAGTAGTGTAATTCCGCCTTTAGGCGGTTCCGGGCTTGCTGCTACAGCTTCCGGACCGGCTGCCGGGACTACAGTACGCTTCCCCATGACCCCGCTGACGATTCCGGGCCGCTACTCAGTTTATCTGCCGGAAACGCTGCTCCAAGGCCAACTCCGCGAACCCTGCGGCGTGTTCGTGAAGTTTGAAGCCGGGGGTGAATCCGAATCCTCAGCCTTCGCCGCCTGGTTGGCGGGGCAGGGGATCAAGCAACCGCAAAGCCTGCCGATTTCGCTCAAAGGGAACGCCTTGCCCGCTTTTCTACAAACTCTGGCGGAGCACCCACGGGTGTTTACGGGCAAGCCGAACGGACAGGAACGGCTGCTGCATGTCGCCCCTGAACTGGTGCGGCTGCCGCTGGTGGTCGAATCGGTGGACCCGCAGACGGTGCGGCTGCGACTGGAAAGCGGCTCGCAAAAGCATGTCTTGGGCGGCTGGTGGATCTGCCAGGAAACGGCGGCGTTGTTCCGCCACCTGTCGGATCGCCCCGAAATGGCCACCTTGGCGGCTGATTTGAGCCGGGCGGCGATTACCCGGCCGCTGCGCTGGCTGGCAGAGCAGGGGGAGTCACTCGGCGAGTGCTTCCAGATGGAACTGCGGGGCGGGGGGCTGGAGAAATTCCACATCGCCCCGGTGCCTTGCGAGTTCGAAATTCAGTTGGATGGCTCGCTCCAAGCCGTGGAGGCGCGGGTATTCGCCCGTTACGGCCAGCAGCGCTGGCGGGCCGGCGATTGGCAGGATCAATCATCACTATTTCCAATTCAGGATGAATTAAATACGTTTGTTTTTTATGCTAGAAATAGAGAGGGTGAATCCCGTCTTTTACGGCGTTTGGAGGGGCTTGGATTCAAATTAGACGGCTACATTTGGCGGCTGCAAGGCGGTGAAAACATCCTGCACTTTTATGCCTCCGAATTGCCCCTGCTGCGCGAGTTGGCGAGCATCCAAGAGGGCGAACGCTGGCGCGGCGCGACCCGTGGCATCGAACGCATCGCCCCCAAAACGCGGTTTGTACCGCCTGCGGGTCAGCAGTCGTCTGGTGGTGGCGACTGGCTCAGCATGGAGTTCGCTTATGAGTCGGCGGATGGATTCCGTCTGCCGCGTGCCGAAGTTCTCCGGCTGGTGCGTTCCGGCCAGCGTTCCGTCAAAGGAGCGAATGGCAAACGCTACGTTCTGGACATCGCCGCGGTGGATGATTTGGAGGAATCGCTGCGCGATGTGCCGCTGGAATTGACCCCGGAAGGCGCCCGCGTCCACGGCGCTCATGCCGCCTACTTTGGCGGCGAAACAGCCGGAGCAGGGGAAGAAACCCCAATTTCAGCCGAGGAGATCCGGGCATCCATCGGCAGCTTGGCAGACACCCTCCGCCCCTACCAAATGGACGGCGTTTGCTGGATGACCTCGCGTTTCCTGCGCGGGAGAGGTGGAATTCTGGCCGATGAGATGGGTTTGGGTAAAACTGTGCAAAGCATTGCTATTGCACTGTATATCAAACGAAAAGAAGGTATAAAATATGGACCAACTCTCGTCGTTTGTCCCAAATCACTCATTGGCAACTGGCAATCAGAGTTCGAACGCTTCGCTCCAGACCTAAGAGTACTACCAATTCAGGGTTCTGGACGTGAAAAGCTGCTCATTCAGGCCTCCGCTCAGGATGTGATAATTACTTCGTATCAGTTGATTATCAGGGACTTGCCACATTATCAGACCATCCGCTTCGGCTTGCTGCTGCTCGATGAGGCCAGCTTCATCCGCAATCCTGATACAGACGCGGCCAAAACCCTGCGCAGCCTCAAATCGACTGGCCGGATCGCCCTGACCGGCACGCCACTGGAAAACGGCGTGCGGGATTTGTGGTCCATTTTCCAGTTCGCGCTGCCGGGCTATCTCGGCAATCAGAGCTCCTTCCGTGAACGGTTTGAAACGCCGATCCAGTCCGGTTTAGACCTGCCTGCGGGCAAAGCGGCCGCCTTACGACTGCAAAAGCTGACCCAGCCGTATTTCCTGCGCCGCACCAAACGCCAGGTGCTCAAGGATCTGCCCGAGAAGATCGAGCAGGTGCTCTGGTGCGCTCCCAGCGCGGCCCAGAGCGAGTTTTACCGCAAGATTCTGGAAGAGGGCCGGGAGGAAATCAAAGCCGCCCGCCGCCGTTCCGGCCAGAACGGGGCCAAGATGACCATGTTTACCGTCTTGCTGCGTTTGCGGCAGGTTTGCTGCGATTTGCGCCTCACCGGCGTCCAACCCGAAGCACTTAAAGGCCTGGAACAGGAGGATCTGTCCGGCAAATGGCCCGCCTTGATCGGTCAAATCGATTCCACGCTCGAATCAGGCGGCAAACTACTCATTTTCAGTCAATTCGTTCAATATTTACGCCTCATGCGTGAGCATCTAAAGGTAGAAAAACTCGACCATGCCTACCTGGATGGCAGCAGCCAGGATCGCTCCGCGCAGGTGGACCGCTTCCAGAAAGACCCGAGCTGCCGCATCTTCCTAATCAGCCTCAAAGCCGGCGGCTACGGCCTAAACCTGACCGCTGCCGACAACGTCATTTTGGCCGACCCGTGGTGGAATCCCGCCGTCGAATCCCAGGCCATCGACCGCGCCCACCGCATCGGCCAGCAAAAGGTCGTCAACGCCTACCGCCTGGTGATCCGTGGCACCGTCGAGGAGCGCATCCTCAAACTCCAAGCCCAAAAACGCGGCCTCGTAGAAGCCGCCCTGAACGATCAAGCCCCCATGATGGAAGGTCTGAACGAGGTGGATTTGGAGGATTTGATTCAGTAACTCGGTTTAGCATTTTAAACATCATATTCAAACTGACCCACTCCCTATACACTTTATGTTACATTGATTGTTGGTAGTTAACTAAACGGAGGGATTGGTCTGATTTTTGAGTGTTTGTTTCTACCCCACCAGCTTTATCGTCCGTTTTTCCTGGGCGCTCTGGAAGGCCGTATCGACGATCTGCTGACCGATGCGGGAGATGTCGAGCCGGAGCGGGCCGATGAGCGGTGCGCCGGTTTCGAGATGATGAATGACGTGCTCGACGGGATTGCGATTCGGCGATAGGACGGGATCGACCGGAACCTCGCAACCTTCCGGCTTGGCGCGGGTCTGTACACGGATGGTTTTTTCGTAGTCGTAGCAGGAAATCGTGCCGTCGGTGCCTTTGAGCACGAATCCGCACTTTGGCTGCGGTTGGAAGGTCCAGGGATCGGTGAACGTGCCCCAGCGGGTCTCGCTTTTGCTCAAACCGAAGCTGTAGCGGATGATGGCCACGGCGTGTTCATCCACCTCCAGCCCGGCGGGTTCGTCCCAGACGCCGGTGACTTCGAGCGGAGCCTTGCCGCCGAGGTGCCAAGTGCCGAGCGTGGTGCCGTAGCCCATGTAATCGAGCAGTGATCCCCCGCCCTGCGCCTTGCTGTAAAACCAGCTCGCGGCCTTGTCGGCGGCGCTGGGTTCTTTTTCGATCTTGTCGGCACCGTGGTAGAGCGGGCCGCGATTCCCGCCGTGGTGGTGGAATTCGCGTACCTCGCCGATAATGCCCTCCTGGATCAGCCGATGCGCGGTCTGCTGGCCGGCGTCCCAGACGAGCGGCCAGTTCACGGTGAGCAGTTTTCCATACGGCTGCATGGCGGCGATCATGGCATCCGCCTCGGCCAGCGAGCCGGCAAAGGGTTTCTCCATGATGATGTGCGTGCCGAACGGGGCGATTTTAGTCACCCAATCGCCATGTTTGGAGGCGGCGGGGCAAAGAATGACGATGTCGGGCTTTGTCTGCTCCATGCAGGCATGGTAATCGGTGAAGACCTGTTCTGGCGTCAGGTCAAAATTTCGTGCGGCGTCCACGAGGCGCTCCGGCTGCTCATCGCAAATGCCCACGATCTCCGCGTTCGGGTGCTCGGCGGTCTGCCGCAGCAGGTCGCCCATGTGAAAGTGGTCGAAGTTGATGCCCGCGATGCGCCATATTTTGCTCATGAAGGCATCGAAGCCGAGCCGAGCTGAAATGACAATCGCATAATTCAGCATTGCTCTGAGATCATGCCTGTTGGTATGCTGACCGCCAATTCCACCCCCTCCCATCACGTATGAATCCCAAACGCACCCTCGTCATCCTCATGGCCACATTCGCCACCATCTGGATCACGGACTTATTGATCCATGAACTCGCCATGAAGGCCGATTACCTCGCCACGATGAGCCTGTGGCGCTCGCCGGAAACCATGCGGCAGTTCATCAAATGGCTCATTGTAGGGCAATTCATGATCGCCGCCGGACTCACCGTCATCTGGATCAACCGCTGTGCCGAAAATACGATGACGGCCACTTCCGCCATCCGTTTCGGCTTTTTTGTCGGCATGATCGCTACCGCCTACGCCCCCATCTTTTATGCCGTGATGCCGCTGCCAGGCATGATTTGCTTCAAATGGGTAATCTTTGGCATCCTGCAGAGCATCTTGGTCACCTTGGTGCTGTACGTCACCACGCGTAAGCTCGCCCAGGCGGGCTAGTCAGCCGCCGGAATCCCCGATGTCCGCCAACGAGATCCGCGACACGCCCGGCCGGCTACTGCTCGGCTGGGCCTTGCTGCTGACCTCACTGGTCATCCTGGCCTGGCGCATTCACCTGCATCCGGCGGATTATGAATGGATCGAATATCCCACGGCGCTGGGCGACACCCAATACTACACCGCCCTCGGTCGGGACGACCGCTATGAGCCGAACCTGCGTTTCCCCGGCCAAGAAAAGGGAGTTTACCGTCGTGCCGCCGATCCCGTCGCCTTTGACGACGCCACCATGTTCAAGCTCACGCTTGAGGCCAGTGGCAGGCACTTCGTGTACACCCCTGCCAGTGCCGGAACGGATACTCACTCACCGGTTTATTTGAAATGCGGTGAAAACCGCTATATCGAGTTTGGCGCACGGAAGTTTTACCCGCCCTACGAGCCCAAGATTGTGCCTTGATTGGCATCCGGGCTGCGTGCCGAGAATGCGCTTGGCACCCTCGCAAATCTCCCTTTACTCCGCGCCCCCGAACCTCTCTTTTCCACTCATGCCCATCGCCCGCGCCCTGCTTTCCGTTTCCGACAAAACCGGCCTCCTCGACTTCGCCAAAGGTCTCGCGGCGCTCGGCGTGGAGCTGCTTTCCACCGGCGGCACGTCCAAGCATCTGAAAGACGGTGGTTTGACGGTCACGGATGTGTCCGATCACACCGGTTTCCCCGAAATGTTCGACGGCCGCGTCAAAACGCTGCATCCGAAGGTCCACGGCGGCCTACTCCAACGCCGCGACAACGATGAGGACAAGCGTAACGCCAAAAAGCACGACATCCCCGTCATCGACCTCGTCGTGGTCAATCTTTACCCCTTTGAGCAGACCGTCGCCAAAAAGGACGTGACGCTCGAAGAAGCGATCGAGAACATCGACATCGGCGGTCCTTCGATGCTGCGCTCCGCCGCGAAAAATCACCGCTGGGTCACGGTCATCACTGACCCGGACGATTACGCCGTCGTCCTCGAAGAAATGCAAGAGCACGCGGGCGACACCACGCTCGGCACGCGCGAGCGTCTGGCCTGCAAGGTCTTCCAACGCACCGGCAGCTACGATTCCGCCATCGCCAGTTTCCTCAACAAAGAGCAGGTCACGCAGAAGACCTTCAACCTCTCCCTGCCGCTCTACGCCGAACTGCGCTATGGCGACAACCCGCATCAGAAAACCTCGCTCTACGGCAACTTCGGCGACTACTTCGTCAAACTGCACGGCAAAGACCTCAGCTACACCAACGTGCTCGACATCCACGCCGCTGCCGAGATCGCCCTCGAATTCCGCCGCCCCACCGTCGCCATTTTGAAGCACACCAATCCCTGCGGCGTCGGCTGCGCGGATGAAGATCTGCGCGAAGCCTGGCAGAAGGCCTTTGAAACCGACAAGCAGGCCCCGTTTGGCGGTGTCATCGTCGTGAACCGCAGCATGACGCTCGGCCTCGCCCGCATCATCTCCGAAATCTTCACGGACGTCATCATCGCCCCCGACTTCGATGCCGATGCGCGTGCCTTGTTGCAGAAGAAAAAGAACCTGCGCCTCATCCAGATGCTCCCCGGCATCGCCGAAGCACTCGCCGAGCCGGTCATCCGTTCCGCCCCTGGTGGTGTCATGGTCATGGACAGCGATTTTCGCGCCCTCGGTCTCGATGATCTCGAAACCAAGGTGAAGACCATCCGCCCGCCGACCCGCGATGAGTTGGAAGCCATGCGCTTCGGTTGGCGCGTGGTGAAACACGTCAAATCCAACGCCATCGTGTTCGCTGGCACCGATCGTACCCTCGCCATCGGCGCTGGGCAGATGAGCCGTGTCGATTCCTGCCGCATCGCCATTTGGAAGGCCAAAGAAGCCGGTCTTTCCCTCAAAGGCAGCATCGTCGCCTCCGACGCCATGTTCCCCTTCCCCGACGGCCTCATCGCCGCCGCCGAAGCCGGTGCCACCGCCGCCATCCAGCCCGGCGGCTCCGTGAAGGATGCCGAAGTCATCGCCTCTGCCGATGAGCACAAGCTCGCCATGGTCTTCACCGGCGTCCGCCACTTCCTGCATTAGGTCGTGTTTGCTGGCATCATCCCGTCATGAGTCGCTACGCCAGCAATCAGGAAGTCGTGAAATTCTTTGCCACGCATGGCATTGAAGTCACGCAGGTACGTCGAGAGGGCCAGTTGCGTCATCTGTGCATCCACGGCGAGCCGCTCACCTTGCCCATGCCAGCCTGCGCGGAGGAATGCCTGAGCCGGGTGCGGGAATGCCTCTCCCGCCAGCAGGAACTTGGCGGCGCGCAGGATCAGCGCTGACCCATGACCGAGAAATCGAGGCCGCCTTGGCTCGGTCAAGCCGTTGCGGCGGCTGTCAGGCGACACGGTCTCGCCACCCAGGATGATCCCGGCTGCCTGCGTTCGGCGCGATTCGAGACTCGTTTTCAGTGAATCTGTCAACCATCGCCCCCTGTCCCTTTCCTGCGCCCTTGCGGGCGCGGCGGCGTAGCTGCCGCCGCAAGGCGGTGGGCGGGAGTCACTTCATGGTGTGAGCCTCAATAACCATGAAACGCAGAACCTTTGGCCTGCCAGGTCCGCGCCGCCCGGAATGAGCTGGATGACTGCTACCTCAACCCGCATCTCCGGCGGGTGCAGGATGAGCTGTTTGAAGTCTTTCTCACCACGGGCGCGGTGCGCTGTGAAAGCGCTGGTAAAACAAGCGCTGGTCCCCTTCTGCCGAAGTGTCCGCAGCCGTGCTGGCAATCCCGGACCACACCAGCTCACGGGCGGTCGCCATCATGTCGAATCCCATCATGAGGCGTTCCTCCGGCGTCTTGCGCATCATCGCGGCGAAGATCAGGGCGTTGATCTCCGGCGCGGTGTCCTTCACGGCGAAACCCGTGTCAGCATATCTGTCAGGTTCAATGCGGCTGACCATGTCTTCAAATACTCGGTATCGCAGCCCGTCGCAATCAAGTTCTCCACGTCCGCGAGCTGCCGTTCGGATTGCGATTCCTTCGCCCAATGCAGCTTGGAGAGAATGAGGTCCTCCTTGCTCACCACCCAGAGATTGAAGTCCGCCACCCGCAACCGGATGCGCCGGGTGAACTCATGCAGCCGGAAGTCCTCCCGTTTGCGGATCATGAAGTCCACCTTGATCAGTGTCGCTTGATGGATGGCGTTGAAGCTGCTTTGGTTGATCACCGCCTCTCGCGCTGCCTCTGGCGACACATAGTAGTCCGATCCCAGCACCTCGGCGATTCGCCCGGCATCCTTCAAAAAGAACGCCACCACCAGATCAATATCACGCGTCATGCGCGGCTGCGCGTAGCTATTCAGCGCCACCGACCCGGTGAGCATGTAATCAATGCCCGCCGCCTCCAAGCGGGTCACGATGTCGCGCAGCGTTTGCAGTTCTTCGGTCATGATTGGAGAAGCATTAGCGGCTTGTTCTCACATCCTCCATCAGAATCTCCGGCGGGTGCAGGTTGTGTTGTTTGGAGCCTCAGATCATCCCCTTCGCCGTCGTTCCCAGCTTGGATCACTTCATCGCCAATCTGCAACTCATGCCAGCCAGCGCGGAGGAATATTTGCGCCGTGTGCGGGAGTGCCTCTCCCGCCAACAGGACCTTGGCAGCGCGCAGGATCAGCGTTGACCAATGACCGAGAAGTCGAGGTCGCCTTTGCCGGCATCTAGGGCGGCGCGCATCGTGGCGGCGGTGCAGTCGAGGGCGGGTGCGGAGATCTTGTTTTCGGCGGCGAGTTCGCGGGCGAAATCGGCATCCTTGAGCATGTTACGCAGGGAGAAGTGCGGCTCGAAGTCGCTGTTCATTATCGCGGGCAGTTTCATGCCGATAAGCGCGGAAAAATTTGCGTTCGACTCCAGCGCCTCCAGCAGGCGTGCCAGCGGCACGTTGTGGCTCTGGGTGATCGCAGCAGCTTCGGCGACGGCTTCGACGATGACGGCGGAAACAAGGTTGGTGACGATTTTGAGCACCATGGCGTCACCAACACCACCCAACGGCAGAATTTTGGCCGCGCTGGCCGCCAGCACCGACTTGGCCCGCTCAAGCATCAGCTCACTGCCGCCGATGTAGTAGCAGAGTTTGCCGTTTTGTGCGGCCATCTTGCTGCCAGTGAAGGGCGCGTCGAGAAACGCGGCCCCGGTGGCTTCGACGAGTTTGGCAGCCTCCAGTGTGGCTTGTTTGCTCACGGTAGCGTGGTTCATGACGAGATGACCAGCGTTCAGCGCGGGACTCATGTCGTGGATGGCCTCAATCAACGCGGCGCTATCCCGCACAAAGATCTGGATGATGCCAGCGGCCTCGGCGACTTCACGCGGTGAGGCGAGAAAATTCGGCACCGCGCGGGCGCTGCGGCTCCAGACGAACACTTCATGGCCTGCCTTGCGCAGATTTTCCGCCACGCGGCTGCCGATGATGCCGAGACCAAGAACGCCGATGTTTTGCTTCATACGCGGCACTTAGGGCGCAGGTTCGGCCTGGTCAATGATCTGCGGGTGATAAAACACAAATTTCGTGGGCCGCTGCGCTCTTTCGCGCAGTTCGGCGATGAGGCTTTTCACCGCCTCTTCGCGACGCTGACTGGTCAGCAGGGCCGCAATTTCATCTCGCGCCTCGGCAAACGTGGGCAGGCGTGATTCCTGCCGTGCCATGACGATGATGAGGTGCCAGCCGAGCTTGGTCAGCACCGGGTCGCTGAATTGGCCGATGGTGAGTTTTTCCACCGCCGCGATGAAGTCTGCTGGCATGCGCTCGCGAGTGAACCAGCCGAGATCGCCACCGACGGGCTTGGTGCGGTCATCATCGGAGTGTGCGGCGGCCAGCGCGGCAAAGGTCTTCTCTTTGGCGATGAGTTGGCGGTGAATGGCGCGGATCTCCGCCGCGCGATCCGGCTTCGTCTGATCATGCCGAGTGAGAAAAAGGTGCGCGGCGTGATGTGCCGGCGGAATGCGCAGGGATTCGCCGAATTCGTCATACCAGGCACGCACTTCCTGCTCGGTCACTTCGGCGAGGCGATGCGCGATGCGCTCCGCGATCCACTGCTCATCGAGCTGCGCGTCGTAAATGGCAGTTTCCAGGCTGGCCTGCGTCTGCTGCTGCGCGGCGAGACGCTGCGGGTATGCCGCCGCATCGGCGAACTGACGCTGCATCATCTCGGCCTCGCGTTTGGCAGCGGCCAGGGGCGGCACCTGATGGATGCCGTTCATGATGCGGAACGAGCGCAGAATGCGGTCATTGACGAGCGTTTCGAGCGCCAGCCAGCGTGTTTGTTTGCGTGCTTCGGCACCGAGCGCCACCCAGGACTCGTGCCGCCGCCAAAGCTGGTCTCGCATGGACTCCTCCAGTTCCAAGCGCGTGATGGGACGACCATAAACCTCCGCCGCGTAGCCGCCGCCCTCCCCTTCTGGAGATGATCCCCTGCCCGTCATCAAATAGGCATGCAGCGGCCCTTTGCAGGCATACAAATCCGTGAACAGGTAGCAGGCGGCGACGAAGTAGAGCGCGAAGCGCCAAGGGAAACCGTTCATGCCGATTGCATCACATGACCGTTGGCGCGGCCTCTACCTCGGGGCGTTTGCTTTTGCTGAAGCGGATGTCTTCGGCGCGCTCGATGAAGATGGTGTCTTCGCAGATGTTTTTGGCGTGATCACCGACGCGCTCCAGGAAACGAGCGACGAAGATGAGGTGGATGTAGCCTTCGAGGCCGGTGTGATGCGACTCCATGACGGCGATCAGATCGCTGTCGAGGGCCTTCTCTGCGGCATCGAGTTCCTTGTCGAGCTTGCGCGCAGCGGCAGCTTTTTCGACATCGGCTTCGAGGAAGGCGTCGAGGCTGGCGCTGAGGTTGCGATCGCAAAGTGAATAGACCGGCTGGATGAGCTTGATCTCGGCGAACTCGGGCAGGTTGTTGATGAGGCGGGCGCGTTTGGCGATGCCGCAGGCCTGATCGGAGATGCGTTCGAGATTGTTCGCGACGCGAATGGTGCCCATGACGAGGCGCAGATCGTGAGCGGTGGGCTGAAATTTCACCAGGATGTGCATGCCCAGCTTATCGACGGCTTTTTCGAGATCGTTCACATCCTGATCGGCGGCGATGGCGGCGTTGCAGAGATCGGTGTCACGCTCAAGGAGGCCGCGCATGGCGCAGGCGAGATTTTTGCGCGCCATGCTGGACATGGAGAGGACATCGCTGCGGAGTTTCTCCAGGGAGTGATTGAAGGTCGAGAGGATGTGTTCTTGCATGAGGGTGACGATGGGGATGTTACAATGGGCCGGCCGGAGATTCGAGGGCGAATTTGTGCTGATCCGCCACTTCCACCGAGGCGGCTGAACCTTTGGGCTCACGATGCGTGCGACGGCAGAAGTCGTCGTAACTGATGATTTCAAAGCTGCCGTCGAGATTCTCCACGGCGGCAGTGAGGGATTCGACCCAGTCGCCGGAGTTCAGGTAATGCGTAGCGCCAACGAGCTTGTTGGCCGGCCGGTGGATGTGGCCGCAAATGATGCCGATGCAGTGCCGCTGGCGGGCGAGTTTTTGCAACTGCTCCTCGTAGTCCCCCACGGCGCTGACGGCAGCTTTCACCTTGTGCTTGATCCAGGCGCTGAAGGAAAAGTTGTCTTTGCCGCGCAGGTGGCGGTAGCCGTTGTAGAGGCGGTTGATGCGCAGGAGCATGTTGTAGCCGATGCCGCCAAGTTTAGCGATCCAGGCGTGGTTGGTGGTGACGGCGTCGAAGCCGTCGCCATGCACCACCAGGTAGTCACCGCGTGGCGTGTGGTGGATGTGCTCGTTGGTGATGCTGAAGTTTTCGAGCTGGATGGGAATGAACCGCTCCAGGATGTCGTCGTGATTGCCCCGCAGGTAGATGATCTCAGTGTTCTCTTTTTCCATCTTGCGCAGGACGGTGCGGATGAAGCCGGTGTGGCTTTTGTTCCAGCCGCCGAGGCTGCGGAGATGCCAGGCGTCAATGATGTCGCCATTGAGTACGAGTTTGTCGCACAGGCAGTTGCGGATGAAGTGCGAGGCTTGCGCCGCTTTGCAGTCCGGCATGCCGAGATGCACATCGGAGATGAAGATGGTCTTGACGCGCAGCTTGGTCTTGCCGCTGGGACCGGCTGGGGTTTCTGCGGTATCGCTCATGGTGTGCCGGGGGCGGAAGGTTGCATCACGGCCTGAAGTTCCTGCTCAAACTGCTCAATCACCCGCTCCCAACCAAGGTCAAACGCAGTTTGCCGGGCAGCGGCACGCACTGCCGCATCATTCCAGGCGGCGGCTGCCACACGCGTTTGCTCAAGGAAGTGCGCCTCGTCGGCAAAATCTGCGAGCCAGCCATTGGCGCCGGAACGCATTAGTAAATGCGGCGCGGCGTAATCAAAGGCAACGACGCCGAGACCGGCGGCCATGGCTTCGAGCACGACGTTGCCGAAAGTTTCGCTGATGCTGGGAAACAGAAACACATCTCCCGAGGCATAATGTGCCGCCAGATCCACCCCAATCCGTGCACCGGCATAATGAAACTCGGGATGTTCCTCTCGTAGCGGAGCTAAACGTGGCCCCTCACCGACGAAAACCATGCGTGCCGCAGGCTGCACCTCACGAAAGGCGGCGAAAGCACGCACGGCGAGTTCCAGATTCTTTTCAGCGGCGATGCGACCGACGTAAATCGCCACCGGCGTCGTTTCATCCGCGCCCCACTCCGCCCGCAGGGCCGTACTGCGATGTGTGGGGTCAAACAACGCAGTGTCCACACCACGGCCCATGATACCGACGTTGTGGATGCCCCACTGCTCCAGCATGGTCGCGGTGTCACTGGAGGGCGTGAGCGTGCGTGCCGTGTGATTGTGAATGGTGCGCAACACTCCCTGCGCCAGGGTTTCCATGCCGGGCAGATGATAGTCTTCGAGGTAGGACTGGAAATTCGTGTGAAAGCCGGATACCACGGGGATTTCACGCTTTGACGCAGCACGAATGGCCGCGATGCCCATGATGGTCTCCGTCGCCACATACAAGACATCGGGCCGAAAGGAGTCGAAAATCTCGATCATCTGACGTGCGGAGGCGAAGCCCATGCGCAGACCGGGATAACCAGGCAGCGGCAGGGCGTGCATCACCTCACGCTTCAGGCCAGCGGCGTCCGTACCCGCCACGGTGGTGACGACCCGTACCACGTTGCCACGACGCTCCAAGCCTTCGCCCAAGGTGTTGAGCGTGCGCGCCACACCGTTGATGTCCGGCGGAAACGTGTCTGTGACGATGAGAACCCGCATGAGTTGTTGGCAAAATAAGATGAGCTGGCGGATAATGCAGCAGGGTGCCACCGCCAACCTTGCTTGCGTGACGAAAATGACACTATCAGGCCCCTATCACAGAGCAAGTTGGTTGCCATGTGACAGCTTCGTCACCATCATGGAGTTGCCGAAAACACCGCCACCCAGCATCAACGTGCCACCCCATGAGCAAAATATTGATCGTCGAAGATGACGCCGACATCGCCGAACTCATCGCCCTGCATCTCACGCGCGAAGGGCATGAGGCGACCTGCATTACCAATGGCCTACAGGCGCTGCCCGCCGCTCTGGGGCAGGCACCGGAGCTCATTGTGCTGGATTTAATGCTCCCCGGCCTGGATGGGGTGCAGATTTTCAAGCGACTGCGGGCTGACACGCGCACCACGAGCATTCCGGTCATCATCCTCACTGCGAAAGCTCAGGTGAATGATAAGATCGCCGGTCTGGAACTCGGCGCGGATGATTACCTCACCAAACCTTTCAGCCCGCGTGAGCTGTGCCTGCGCATCAACGCTATCCTGCGCCGTGTGACAAAGGTGACGCACGTTTCCGAGCTGCAGTGCGGCCGTTTCATGCTGGACCGTAAAAACATGAAAGTGTTTCTGGATGGCACGTCGCTTGACCTGACGACCACGGAGTTCAAACTACTGACCACACTCATGGAAAATCCTGCCACCGTACACACCCGCGCCGACCTGCTGCGTGAAGTCTGGGGCTACAGCGCCGAAGTAGCCACGCGCACCCTCGACACGCACATCAAGCGCCTGCGTGAAAAACTCGGCGCAGCGGGCAGCCACATCATCACCATTCGCGGCACCGGGTTTCAGTTTCAGCAGGATGCGCCTGAAGCGACCGCCCCATGACGCCACTCAGCCTCGTTCTCGCGCTCCTACTCGCTGGCGTTTTACTGGCGTGGCTGCGGCGTGAACGACGGTGGGTGAAGCGCTGGGAGAGCGTGGCCAAAGCCATCGGCCTGCGGGCGCGTGACGCGGAGCAACTGCCTGCCGTGGCGGCGGGCCTAGTTCTCGCCCGCCAACAGGCCGAGCAGTTGGCGGAGCAGCGGCAGGTGTTTGAAACCTTGCTGGATGAAATCAGCCAGGGGCTGGTGCTGGTGGATGAGCATCTGCGGGTGCGGTATGCGAACCAGACATTAAAAACCATGCTTCACCGCCTGGAGAGTCGGCCGGGGCGTGCCTTGATCGAGGAGGTGCGCGACCATCAAATCGCTGACTTGGTGCAGGAGGCGCTGACAGAAAGACGCCACACCACGCGGCGCATCCAGATACTGCCATCTGCGGTCGGTGCGGGCACAGACCTCGGCGGGCGGCATTTTTTCATTGAGGCCGCTCCGCTTCCAGCAGCTTCCGGCGGCGGGGCGTGGCTAATGATTCAGGATGTGACTGAAGCCGCGATGACCGAACAAATTCGTCGCGATTTCGTCGCCAATGCCTCCCATGAGCTGCGCACCCCGCTCACCATCATCAATGGTTACATCGAAATGATGCAGCATGACGCGGCGCTGCCGCCAGCGCTGATACAACGCAGTCTCGACGTGATGGCCAAGCACGGCAGCCGTATCGCCCGGATCATCGAGGACATGCTCACGCTCTCGCGTTTCGAGGACAGCGGTAGCGCCTTGAACACCGAACCATTCAGCCTCCGCGCCTGTGCCGAGGAAGCTGCGGCACGCCTCACACCAATGATCGAGAGCCGCGCCGTGCGCCTGGAGTTCGATTTCCCGGCCACAGGCGACATTCTCGTCGGCGACGGCTTCTACTGGGACCAGGTGTTTTCCAATCTCATCGAAAACTCGATCAAAGAGAACGCACGGCCCGGCCTCGTCATCCGCGTCTCCGGCACCTGGGAAGCAGACCACTGCGTCATCCAAGTCAGTGACAACGGCATCGGCATTCCGGCGCATGATCTGCCGTTTGTCTTCAAACGCTTTTATCGGGGAGACAAACATCATTCGTCGCAGGTCAAAGGCACGGGCTTGGGTCTCTCCATCGTCAAACGGGCCGTTGAGGCGCATGGCGGCACCATTGAACTGACCAGCACGCCGGGCAGCCAGACCCTTTTTACCATGCGCGTGCCCTTGCAGCACACGAACGCTTGAGCAGCGCCACAGACTGTGGTTTAGAACTGCGTGGAAGACTCCTTCGGCCATCGCATCTCCTATTTGCGCGTCTCCGTCACCGACCGGTGCAACGAACGCTGCCGTTAGTGCATGCCCGAGGAGGAGCAGGCGTGGTTTGCGAAAGAGGACACGCTGAGCTACGCGGAACTGCTGCGCTGCGTCAGTATCGGCGCAACGCTGGGCATTAAAAAAATCCGTATCACCGGCGGTGAGCCCCTTACCCGCCCCGGCGTGGCGGAATTCTGCGCCGATTTGGCGAAAATTCCCGGTATCAACGACCTCGGCATCTCCACCAATGGCACGCGGCTGGCCAAAACTGACAATGGCCGCACGATGGCCGAGCGTCTGGTCCAAGCGGGGGTGCGCAGCGTCAACATCTCCCTTGATTCACTCGACCGCGAGACCTACCAGCGCACCACCAGCCGCGATCTGCTGCCGCGCTTGATGGAAGGCATCGACGCCGCCATCGACGCCGGCTTTCAAAGCATCAAATTCAACTGCGTACTGATCAAAAATCAGACTGAACGCGAATTACCAGCCCTGATCGAATTCGCCGCGCAAAAAAGCGCCCTGCTGCGCTTCATCGAACTCATGCCCGTCAGCACGCGGGACGTGCTCAGCGAGGACAATTTCCTGCCCATCGCCACCGCCAAGCGACTCGTCGAAGAACAACTCGGCCCGCTGACCCCGCAACCCGAATTTCGCACCAACGGCCCAGCAGCGCACCATCTCATTCCCGCCACCGGTCAAAAAATCGGCTTCATCGGTGCCATGACGAATCTGCATTTCTGCGAGAACTGCGACAAGCTCCGCCTCACCTGCGATGGCAAGCTGCGCCCCTGCCTCGGCAGCTTCCTCGAGTTCGACCTGCGCAGCATTCTGCGCGCCGGCTGCTCGGATGCCGAACTCGCCGCCTTTTTCCAGAACGTGGTTGCCCGCAAGCCCAAGGAGCACGATTTCCGCCACAACTACCAGCCCAACCGACGCATGATCGCAATCGGCGGGTAATCCGGCATCAACGCCGAACGACAGAGGCAATCAGTGATCTTCACGCCGCTATTTAGACAGCGTTATTTATCGAAGAAGGATGATTCCTCACGATCACCGACCTTGAGGTAGCGGTAGAACACTTCGAGTTGAAGGGTGCAGAGGCACTGGCGGTAGATTTCATCAGCAGCGTCACCGGCAGGCCAGTTCGGTCGGCCGCGTTTGAAGGAGCCATCAGGCTGCTGGGCGCTGAGGATCTGCGGCAGGAACTGCTGGTTGTAGAACTTCCAGTCGTCACCGCCAGCCTGGAAGTAGGCCTGAGTGTAGTAGTACCAGCAGTAAAGATTGCAGTTTTTGTTCCAGTCCAGCGGCTCGGCGGTAAGGAACTCGGTGAGGAACTTCAGGCCCTTCTTGATTGCCGTTGTCTTACCCTTGGCCATCGTCTGCAGGCCGAGAATGCCGACGCCGGAGAGACTCCATTGGTTGTAGTGAGCATCCCGGTTTGAGCCACCGAAACCGCCGTCCTTGGTCTGCATGGTTTCAAGATAATCTGTCATTTTGCTGATGCAGGAGTGCAGACCGTGGATCTTGAGACTGGTATTTTTGGCGGCTTTGAGAGCCTGAAACTGCCAGCCAACGACGGAAAGGTCGGCACCGGCTTCCTTGTTGTAAGCGATCTGGCCTTTGCCGCCGTAGGCCCAGGCCCCCTTAGGTGTTTGGTTGTCGATGATGACTTTGACACCTTTTTCGAAGGCCTCACGCATGCCGGGCAGGCTCTTGCTGCCGAGACGGGCCAGGGTGTACATTTCACCCAGCGCGTAAGTCGCAATACCGTGCTCGTAGGTACCAGCGCCGCCTTCGCCACCGGCCGCCTCCCCCTGCCATTTATCCGAGAAAATGCCATGTGGGTTCTTTTTGCTCAGTTCGACCAGGTAGATGATGCCTTTCATCACGTTGTCGCCGTAGAAGGGGGATTCAGGGGTCTCGCAGCGGCCCAGGTAGCAGAGCAGAGCCAAACCGGTCATGGCAGCTTTGTTGCCGCGGCCCCAGGAGCCGTCCGCGTTCTGCTTGCCTTTGAGCCACTCCAATGACGCGCTCACCGCCGCCTCACACTCCGGCGTGCCGCCGTTCTGCCGCAGCTTCTCCAAGCGCTCCTGGGTCGAGCAACGCGCACGCATCGACGGTGGCAGCGTCACAAAGCCGCCTGCGCCGCCCATGCCCATGCCTTTGCCAAAACCACCACCCGCGCCACCGGTGCCAAAACCACCGCTGGCACCGAGTGCGCCACCGCCCATCATCGCGCTCACGTCCGGCATGTCCAGGGCGTCCGGGGGGGCTTCCGGCAAGGTGATCGCCGAGTTCATGCTGGTGCTCACCAGCTTCTTCATCGGCATCGTCTTGTTGATCGAGCTGCGTTTCTTCTGCTGCACCTTGTGCTGTAGGTCCGCGCTGGCCTGCGCCCCCTGCTGCGTGCCGCCACCGGGCAGGAAGTCCACCTGCTTGTCCATCACCCCAGTGCTGAACACGATGAACAGGGCTAGGACGCCGAGACCGGCGTGAATGAGAATGCTCAGCAGCAGCGAGCTCGCGCCAGCCTTCCGCCATAATTGCGCGAATTTGCTCGGCGGTGGCCCGACTTCAATGTGCGTGAGCGCGGGCGGATGATACACTTCGCCCTCGTGATGTTCCGCCAGCATGACCGGTTCCCCGGCAGCATCGGCCGGGGCATGCACGGGCATGGGGGTGCTCGGCGCAGGCATCATCGGCGCAGCTCCTGAGGGAGCGGGCATGGCGGGTGCAGGCATCGCCGCAGCCACGGGGATCGCACTGCTGGCCGGTTTCGGCGCGGCGGGCACGGCTCCGGTGGAAGGAACTGGTGGCGGCGGCATGGCCGGCATGGGATAGCCTTGCGGATAACCTCCCGGCATCTGCGGCGGGTAGCCCTGTGGCATCGGATAACCCTGTGGATAGCCCGGCATTTGCGGCGGGTAACCTGGAGGCATGGGATAACCCTGCGGCATCGGATAGCCTTGTGGATAGCCCGGCATCTGCGGCGGGTAGCCTTGCGGCATCGGATACCCCTGCGGATAGCCCGGCATCTGTGGCGGATAACCTGGGGGTGGCGCGTACCCGTGTGGCAACGGCTGCGTGGCATCGGGATGCGGAGGTTGCGACGGATTTCCAGGCTGTGAGGGATTCATGAGGGGATGGATTCAGGATGAACGAATCAAACAAACAGTGATTATCTCCCCAAAGACGAGCCGCAGCCCGTTTTCTTGGGAGAGAATGCTAAAAAATGAAATCGCAGGGTTTAGAAGCCCACATCACTGCCAATGGTGAAGGTCACGTTGGCAATTTTGGCAACCGCGAGGGCATTCAGCACGTCGATCACACGCTCATAGGTGGCCTGTTCCTCGGCCTGAATGGTCACGATGACCTTGGCATTGCGGTTGTCAGTCTCCTGCTTGAGGCGCATCAGTGTGGCGGTGAAGTTGGGGAGCTTTTTATCCGTGGGACTGTCAAACTCCTCTTCATTGAGCGTTACCGCTCCAGTTTCCTCGACACCCACGATGATTTCATCTGGCATCTCCTGTGGGGTATCGGCGGAGGGCGGGGCCATGCCGGGAAGCTGGCTCTTCAGCTCACGCTCCACCTTCACTGAGCCGACCATGACCATGAAGAAGAGCATGATGACGAACACCACATCAATCATGGGGGCGATCTGGAAGCCAACAGCCATTTCATCGGTCGCAATTTGGCGATGGTTCTTTTTACCTGGGATAGACATGGGAGGAAAGGGTTTACTCTTTGTTCAAGGCGGAGAAGGAGATGTCATCAATGCCAGCCTGGGCAATGACACTCATCACCCGCTGGATTTCGATGGCGGGGAGACGCTTGTCGCCGCGGATGACCACGCGGTACTTGTCATTGGACTCCTTGCGCGCTCGCAGCTTTTCCACCAGCGGTTCCACGATTTCGTAGCTGGCATTTTCAAACAGGATAAGCGCCTTGCCCTTGGTCCAGCGCACATTGAGCGCGGCCTCGTTCATCATGTTTTTCTCTTTTTTCTTGGCATCGCCTGCGACCGGGAGTTCAATCTCCTTGTCGATCTGCAACACCTGCGCCGAGGTGATGCTCATAAAGAAAATGAGCAACACCAACAGCACGTCAATCATCGGAGCTATTTGAAACTCCGGTTCGCCATCACCACCGCCGCCACCGCCACCCATAGTGTTAGAAGGTCAAGGGTTGATATTCGAGTTTGTAAAACTGCATAAAGTTAAGCTTCTGCAACGACTGGAGTGCCCTCGCCAGCCACCCAGTTGGGAACGGCGGCGTAGAATTCCTCCTCGCCGACATGGGCATCCTTGAGATGCTGATAGGGCATCTTGCGGAACAGCGACATGACGATTTCCTGAAGGTCGGTCATCCCCACTTGGAGACGATTGCGCAGGAAGTAGAAGAACATGAAGGCGGGCACAGCAATGAACAGACCGGAGGCGGTGGCGACGAGCACCTCACCGATGGCACCCGAGAGTTTGGCCGGATCTCCCGCACCACTGGTTTTCAGGGTGGCGAAGGCGCGCATCATGCCCGTCACCGTGCCGGTGAGGCCGATCATCGGAGTGCAAACCCCGATCACGGACAAGTAGTTGATGCGCGTCTGGATCGCGGAATTGGCTTTGTTGAACTCCGTGAACAGCGCCGCCTCCGTGGCCTCATGCCCGTCTCCGAGGAAGCTGAGCGCGACACGGGTGGTGTTGCTGAAGGCGGAGGGATTGCCTTTGCAGAACTGATAGGCCCCGACGTAATCCCCGGCGCGGAACAGGTCCTGCACTTGGGCGACCTGGCCCTGAGGAGCCAGTTTTTTGATGCCGGTGCGCATCCAGAGATCAACCGTGAGCCAGACCAGAGCGATGGAGCAGGCAGTGATGGGGTACATCACCCAACCGCCCTCAAGGAAGCGGTCGACCATGGATTCGGTATGAGCCTCCTCAACCGCGCCTTCCGCAGGAGCCGGCTCCTGGGCGTAGAGATTGAAGGAGACAAGCACGCCGAACGCCATCAGTAGGCAAAGGAACGCGCGGGTGGGGCCGTTGGGAGTGAGTCGGGTCATGGTGGTGGCGGTGTTGGTTTGCATGGTGGGGTGAGAGATTCAGGCTTTGGGTGCGGCTGCGGCGGGTTTGGCGGCTTCGCTTTCTGCGGGCTTGGCCTCGCCGGCTTTGCCATCTGTGGCTGCTGCAACTTCTTCTTCGGCGACATTTTTCATTCCGGAAATCGCCGCGTTTTCTTTCGTGGCGGCATCGGCGACCTGTGACCCTGGGTAGGATTCAATAATGCGGGACAGGAAGGAACCTGCATCTTCGTAGCGCTTCATGTGGATCAATGCTTTCGCCGCATTCAGCTCCGCCTCCGGCACACGTTGCATCTGGGTGCCGAAGAACACGGGAATACGCAGGTAGGCCAGCAGAGCCTTGTCCCACTCTTTTTTGCGGGCATGCACATCCGCAATCATGGCCCACAGTGAGGCACCGATGGCCGAATCATCCGTCTCTTTCAAAATTCCCTGCGCCTCGGCGATAATGGAGACGTAATCCGAGGTGGTCTGGCGCTCAATGTCGAGCTGGATGATGCGCAGGCGCATTTTTTGCGCCTCCGTGAGCTGCAACGCACGCAGGGCGGGAAGTGATTTCACCACGTCATCGAATTTGCCACCCTGGTTCAGCGCTTCGATGTAGGCAAAGTAGATGTCGATGTACCAGTTGCCTTCGATGCCCTCAAAGTTCTCGAAGAAGTCCCGCCCCTTTTTCAGCACGGCGATCGCCTCCTCGGTCTTGCCCTTGGCAAGCAAGTCGGAAGATTCGGTCAACTCGGCTGGATACGGCCACTCCAAGGAGTCGATGTTCCGTTTGTCCACCACGCTGGTGGCTTTCTGCTCGCCGATCTGAATAGTGCGGACGATTTTGCCATCCTGTAGAGAGAACTCAGAGGAAAAGATGCGGTTGCCATCCTTGAGCACGAGGGCTTGCCCGGAGGCGGAACCCGCAGCGATGACTGCAAAGACGGAGAGAATGAGGGCGAACGTGCGCATGGATGGGACAGTTGAGGCTCGCAATTAGGGCAGCGTGGCGAGGAGTTGCTTGGCTTCTTTCATTTCCGGCTGATCCTCAAGATCCTTCCGGGCCACCATTTCCTGGAGGGTTTTTTTGGCTTCGTCTCGTTGGCCGAGTACGATGAAGGACTTGGCGCTTTGGAGGTATGACTTGCCCATTTCAGCCTTCCATTTTTGGTGAGCGATGAACACGCGTTGGAAATAGGCGATGGCGGCCTCATGCTTGCCATTGGTGGCCTCGATTTCACCCAGCATGCGCAGCGCATTGGCGGTGGCCTCGCCACGCCATTCCTTGGTGTTGGCGATTTGCTCAAAAATCTTCTTCGCCTCATCGGGCTTCTTGAGTTTGGCCAGCGTCTTGGCCTCGCCCTGCGTGGCGTCGAGCACGCGGTAGCTGCCAGGATAGTTGGTCAGGGCATCGCGGAACAGCTCCAGCGCCTTGTCAAAATCACCCTTCTCATAGGCGATCTCGGCCAGGCCGACCGGCGCGCCATCGGAGTACTCACTGTCCTTGAAGTAATCTTTGAGCCGGACATAGCAGGCATTCGCTTTGTCGAGATCTCCCTTTTTGCGGGCGCTGTCACCCACCGTGGCCAGTAGCATCGGGCTGAGATCGTCGGGCTTGGCGACCTCGATGATAATGTTGAAAAACTTCTCGGCCTTGTCAGGGAGTTTCATCGTCTTGGCCAGCCAGGTTTTCGCAAACAGAATGCGCATCTGCGCTGTGCCGTTCATCGCCTCCGGGGGCGGGGTCAGTTGTTCTTCGAGCTGTTTTTCCACGTCTTCGAAGGTCAGTTCAGGCTCAGGGGCTGGCGCTGGCGTGCCATCCGCCGCTGGTGGCGTGGTGCTGGCACGGCGACGCTTCGGAGCGCTGATGCTCACAAGCTGCTGGATCAATCCCTCAACCTGCTGGTTAGCCGGATTGGCGATGCGCGTCTTGATATGCTCGGAAAGCAGTTTTTTGGCATCCTCAGTCTTGCCCTCCTTGATGTTCGCACGGCTGATCCAGAGGATGGCCTTGAGCGAAAGATCGTCGTTGTCCTTGTGCGTGTTGTAGTACTTCTGCCACATGTCCGCCAGCGCCTTCCAATTGTTGGCACCGACGTACAAATCAGTGACCTGGTCCATGGCGTAATTTTTCACATCGTCTGTCTTGGCCTTGTCCTCGGCGGCGGCGAAATTGATCGTCGCATTCTCATAATCTGTCTTCTGGTTGTAAATGTCTCCCAGAAGGGCATGCACCTGGCCAATGTTCTGGTCATTCGGCGCATCCTTGATGATGCTGAGCAGTTCTGCCTCCGCAGACTTCTTGTCGCCATCCTGGAAATTGATGAAGGCGATGCGGTAGCGCGCATCCACGATGTACTGGCCCTTAGGGTTCTCCTTGATGTACTTCTGGAGCGCCTTCATCACGCTCTTGTAGTCATTCTGGTAGAAGTAGCTCAGCGCGATGCGGTAGAGCGCGTCGTCTTTGTAAGCCTCCTCATTCGGGAACTCCTGGATGAGCATCTCGAAAGCGGTGCGGGCATCATCAAAGCGCTGCATTTCAAAGAGCACGCTGCCACGGAGAAAGCGCAGGCGCGGCTTGTCGGCCTTTGGAAAGCTTTCCGCCTTGGCAAACGCGTCCACGGCCTCTTTGAGCTGCTTATTTTGATAGGCCAGCATGCCATACATCTCGGAAACTTGGCCGATCTGATCGCTGTCAGGGAAATTGTCGATGAATTTCTGACACAGTTCGCGCGCTTCCTTGATGCGCTTGAGGGCTGCGTTCACCATGATCAGCCCGTACATGCATTTATCCCGCTGCGGGAAATCCTTGAAGTCATTGACAATGACCTCAAAGGCCAAGATCGACTGCCAGAGGCGGGAGGCATCCCCTGCGGTGCCGTCCTCACTGGGCGCTCCCATCTCATAGTAGCAGCGGCCAAGACGGTAGTAGAGCGAGGCATCGTAGTCCGTGCGCTTCTCGATCTCCGCCATGATTTCCTTGTTGGCCTTGAGCTTGGTCTCGATCTCCTCTTTGCGCACGCCTTTGGCCGTCTTGAGCTGGGCTTCGAGCTTGGCCACCTGCTCTGTCTGGATGCGGGTGATCTCGCTTTTCTTGCGCACGAGCTGGTAGGCGCCCAGGGCTTCTTTATACGCCTTCTTTTCCATCATCTCATCACCGAGCTTGAGATAGATGTTGTTCATTTGGGCGATGCTGTCGCCGCCTGAGGCAAAATTGCGCACCTTCTCCATCAAGGTGCCAGCTTCCTCGAGCTTGCCGGTGGAGACATACAGGTTGGCCGCCATCATTGCCGCCTGGATGGATTCCGCGCTACGGATGCCGTCGGCCAGCACGGAGGAGAGAATTTCGAGCGCTTTGTCCTTGTCCCCCTTCTTGATCAGCGTGTCGGCAATCACCAGTCCTGCCTCCGCCTTTTTGTCAGGGGAGTTGCGCACCACCTCCGTCAGCGTCTCGATGCCCTTGTCCTCCTGCTTGCTGGCAATGTAGGAACGGCCCAGCGCCATGCGCACATCAATGATCGCTGCGCCTTGGGGAAACTCCTTGATGAATGCCTCCAGCGTCTCGATGGCCTTTGGATAGTCGTTCAAATTGTAGTAACAAGCACCCTCAATGAACATGATCGCCTCGAAAGGCTTGTTGTTCAGGTTCTTCTTGGCCTCGGTCAGTTTCGAGAGTGCCTCTTGGTATTTCGCCTCGGCAAACAGGGTGCCGGCGGTGTTGACCAACGCCTCGGTCTCCTGCTGGATGTTCAGAGCAGCGGGCGCGGCAGGCGGGGCACCGGGAGCAGGCGGCGGTGCTTGGGAAAAAGCAGGCGTGCTGAAGGCCAAGGCCAGGGCGGCGCAGAAAATCGGTCTCATGTGTTGCAGAATGCGTTCCTTTTCCCCACAGAATACGAATGAACCCACTGGACGCGCAAGCTTGGAGTTGCGTGGGGGCGCACAATTATTTGTGCCGACTGTCGGGGCTGCGTGGTTGGCTGGCATTTTCGGAAGGAATTTTGAGATTAGCAGGATGGATATTTTTGTCACGGGAGAAAAAACAAAAGGACAAAATCTGCCCATCGCGCCCCCCTGCGTGACATCAATTCTGCATTCGACATTCCGCATTCGTCATTCATCCATCCTCCCATGCCCGATCCTGTTCTCGAAGTCACTGACCTCACTTTCCGCCGTGGCCGCCCCATTTTAAAAGGCATCTCCTGGCGGGTCGATCCCGGCCAGCACTGGTGCATCCTCGGCCCGAACGGCTGCGGCAAGACCTCCCTCATCAATCTCATCACCGGCTACGATAGCGCCACCGGCGGCACCCTGCGCATCGGCCGCAGCGTGTTTGGCGAAGACGACTGGCGCGAGGTCCGCCGCCGCGTCGGCCTCGTCACCAACACGCTCACCACCTATCTGGAGAGCGGTGAACCGGTGCTCAATGTCATCGCCAGCGGCCGTGAGGCCAAGCTGAACCTCATTGAGGCACCCACTCCCGCCGTGCTCCGCCAGGCCGCGCGGCTCCTCGCTCAACTCGGTTGCGCTTATCTGCGCGAAGCCCTCTGGGGGCCACTCTCCCAGGGCGAAAAGCAAAAAGTGCTCATCTGCCGTGCTTTGATGGCCAAATTCGAAGTTCTTATATTGGATGAACCCTGCGCTGGACTCGACCCTGTCGCCCGCGAGCACTTTCTGCAATGGATGCAGCAGCTCGCCACGCAGCCCCGCTCCCCTGCCCTTGTCATGGTCACTCATCACGTTGAGGAAATCCTCCCCTGCATCACTCATGTGCTCCTGCTGCGGGATGGCCGCGTGCATGCCGCCGGGGCCAAGGCCGCCATCCTCACCAGCGCCAATCTCAGCCACATTTACGGCTTACGCGTGAAGCTCCGCCGTCATGGCGAGCGTTACGCGCTGCGGCTTGCTTGATCACTTTCACGCCACCTCTCGAACAACCCATGACACGCACAGGAATTCTCGCAGGCGGCAACTTCATCATCGACCACGTCAAGCTCATCGACGCCTGGCCGTCGCAGGACATGCTGGCCCTCATTCAGAGTGAAACCTCCTCCAACGGCGGCGGTCCCTACAACGTCCTCAAAGATCTCGCCGCCATGCGTTGCGGCTATCCGCTCACCGCCGCTGGACTCGTCGGCAAAGACGCGAATGGCGACTGGATTCTGCGCGACTGCGCAGCCGCAGGCATCGACATCACCCAGCTTCATCAAACCGACGCCGCCCCGACGAGTTACACCGATGCCATGACCGTCACCGGCAGCGGTCGCCGCACCTTCTTCCATCAGCTCGGCACCAACGCCCTCCTCAGCGCAGCGCACTTCGACTTCACCCGCACGCAGGCCAAAATCTTCCACCTCGGCTACCTCATGCTCCTCAGTGAGATGGACCGCCTGCTCGACGATGGCCGCAGCATCGCCAGCCGCGTACTGGAAGCCGCGCAAACCGCCGGACTACTCACCAGCGTGGATCTCGTCAGCGCCGACCACCCGCAGTTCCGCCAGATCACCGCCGCCTCGTTGCCCTTCACCGATTTTCTCATCCTCAACGAAATCGAAGCTGGCAACGCCACTGGCCGCGACCTCAAATCCTCACCGCCCGACCTCGATCAGATCCAACTCGCCGCACAAACACTGCTCAATGCAGGTGTCCGCCGTGAAGTCATCATCCACTTTGAAGCCGGAGCCGTGGTGGCCGAAAAAACCGGCATCGTACATCATCAGCCCTCACTCAAACTCCCCGCCGGCTTCATCGCCGGAGCCACCGGCGCGGGCGATGCCTTCGCGGCCGGCTACCTCCACGGCACCCACGAAAACTGGCCCATCCCCGAGCGCCTCAAGCTCGCCGTCTGCACCGCTGCCGCCTGCCTCACGCACCCCACGCCTTCGCGGGGATTAAAGTCCGTCGCCGAGTGCCTGAAGCTGGCGGATGAACTGAGATTTCGAGACTGAACAGCTTTGTGCTCGCACATGCAGCACCTGCATGCTAAACCGCGCGCATGCCCTCCCCACTCTTCAATCTCTCCGGCAAAACAGCGCTCGTCACTGGCGGCAGCAAAGGTCTTGGCAAGGCAATGGCACGCGGCTTCGCGGAAGCGGGCGCGGATGTGTTCATCTCCAGCCGGAATGCGGATGAGTTGACGGCTGCGGCGGCTGAAATCGGCGCGGGATTGCAAGTGAAGGTCGAATGGATGGTCGCTGACATGGCGGATCGTGCTGCTGTGAAAGCGTTGGCCGTGGAAGCCGAGCAGCGGCTCGGCAAAATCGACATCCTCGTCAACAACGCGGGCATCAACAGCCCGCAGGCGATTGATGAGATCACCGACGAGGTGTGGGACCGAAATGTCGAGGTGGATCTCACCGCCGTGATGAGTTTAACCCGCGCCGTGGTGCCGGGCATGAAGGCGCGCAAATGGGGCCGCATCATCCACATCTCCAGCGTGCTCGGCGTTGGCGGACGATTAAAACGGAATGTCTATTGTGCCTGCAAAGCGGCCCTCATCGGCCTCGCACGCGCCAGTGCGCTCGATCTCGGGCCTTATGGCATTACCGTAAACTGCCTCTGCCCCGGCCCGTTCCTCACCGACATGCCCGGCAAACTGCTCAATGATGAGGAGAAGCAGTACTTCGCGGATCGCACGGCGGTAAAGCGCTGGGCTGCTCCGCGTGAGCTGGCCGGACCCGCCTTGATGCTCGCCAGTGAGGCAGGTAGCTACATCACCGGCCAGGGCATCGTGGTGGATGGCGGTGCGTCGGTGAACGTGCTGTGATATAGACCAGCGTCGATTGCTTTTCATGGTGTCGCATGAGCCTGATCTTCCGCAGCCATCTGCCCTACAGCCAGGCGCACATCCTGGCGGGTGCGCTGGCTTCAGGCGGCATTCCGGCGGCAGTGGCGGGAGACCTGGCCGCACATCTCTATGGCGGGACATCACTGCTAGACTGCGTGGTGATGGTGCCGGAGGACTGGGAAGAGGAAGCGGAGGCATTTTTGCGTGCGGACCTTGTCGAGGAGCCGCCGGACCCGAATCTCCCGGCGGAGACGTGCCCGCCGGATGGCGACCCGCCGGGCATGGGTGCCATTCTTTACGCCACGCTGTGTCTCGCCCCCTTCGCCGCCGCCCTGCCAGCCCTGCTGGCGGGAATCCAGGTTTTTGGCGAACATGCCACTTCACTTCAGCCCGCGTTGGTGGCCATGGCACACATGTACGTCGAGGGACTGGTTGTCCTCCTTGTCTGTCTGCCCCTGCATGCCCTCGGTGCCGGCCTGCTGCTCCGCATCATTCGCGGTTACAAACGAGGTTCCCGGCTCAGTCGGCTGCTGGTGAAAGGACTCCTGGTGTTGCTGATTTTGTAGAACGCCGCTCGAACGTCTGCCAGGCATACCGCTCATTCTGCGGCTGACAAACCGGCCAATGGATGAATGATCAGCGATGTCAGGAGCCTCACCTTATGTCCACAATGATCAGCCACCTTGGTGATGAGTATCCGGTAGCCGTTACCCTTAATGGGGTCAGGATGCCGCTCATCTCGGAAAGTCGTTGGTTGCGGAACTACACCAACACGGATGCGAAAACGGGCTACCAGATCTCCCGATTCATGGACGGCTCCGCCGCGCTCACCTTTCCCGAATTCGCCCGCGAATGGCCAACGTGGAGCACGCGTGAACAGCAGGACTTTTGCAACGCGTGTTCATGGCTGGGGGAGCAGGACGACTTTGCCGTTATGCTGCGCCACCTCATGCGACATGGCGACCCGCAGCATTGGTATGCCATTGCCTGCACGGTCGGTTCCCGCCTACCGCAGGACGAAGCGTTCGAACTTCTCACCCACGCGCTCCAATTCGCCCCGCTCGAAGAAGCCTGCAACATCTCCCAGGGCCTTTCGATCACCCGGCATCCGGAAGCCGAACGCGTGCTCCGCGCGCATTTCGCCACATTATGGTCGCACCCGTCCCTCTGGGACGACGACAGCTTCCTGAACCGGATCGCCTATGGGGCGACCTGCTGTCTCAAGCATCTGCTGGATTTGGGTGTGGCTCCGGAAGTTTTCACTGATCAAGTTCAAGCTTTCGCCCAACACCCCTGCACTGGAAATCGCGATTCTTGCCATCGCTCACTCGCCAAACATTTCCCGTGGTTGAATGAGTCAGCGACTTGTCAGCTTGCCGTCTGAAATTCAAACTCAGCCTTGGCGTGTGATTTGATCCGTTGGTCACGTTCGTGAGATCAGCATGCGCTTTCTGCCCGTCTTACTTCTCACGTCTCACGTCTCACTCGCCGCCGTCGATTTCTCCCACCAAATCGTGCCGATCCTACGGGAACACTGCGCGGAGTGTCATGCGGGGGAGAAGAAAAAGGGCGGGGTCAGTTTCAATGATCGGGCGTCCCTGATGGAGGGCAGTGAGAACGGGCCGGTGGTGGTCTCCGGCAAGAGCGCGGAGAGTGCGATGATCAAGCTGATGCTCTCCGCCGATTCCGACGAGCAGATGCCGCCGAAGGGCAAGCGGGTGCCGGCGGCACAGATCGCGCTCATCCGGCAGTGGATCGATGAAGGACTGGTGTGGGAGGAGGGATTCGCCTTCAAAAAGCCCGCGTATGAGCCGCCGCTGATGCCGCAGAAGGTGGCACTGCCTGCGGCGGCGGATGGGCGCATACACCCGCTTGACCGCATCCTGGATCACTACCTTGTCGAGAGGAAACTCCCCCGCCCTGCGGCCATCGACGATGCCACCTTCATCCGGCGCGTTCATCTCGATCTCATCGGCCTGCTGCCGTCGGCAGAGGAGCTGGCGGCGTTTGCAAGGAACCCGAACCGGGAACAGCTCATCGAGTCGCTGCTGGCGCGTGACATCGACTACACGGAGCACTGGCTGACGTTTTGGAATGACCTGCTGCGCAACGACTACGGCGGCACGGGCTTCATCACCGGCGGGCGCAAGCAGATCAGCAACTGGCTGTACCATGCGCTGATCACGAACAAGCCCTTTGACCAGTTCGTGCGCGAGCTGATCGCCCCGCCGAACGATGCGAGCCGGGGGTTCATCGACGGCATCAAATGGCGCGGGGATGTGAGCGCGGGGCAGACGGTGGAGATTCAGTTCGCGCAGAGCGTCTCGCAGTCGTTCCTGGGCATCAACATGAAGTGCGCGTCCTGCCACGACAGTTTTATTGACCGCTGGAAGCTCAGTGAAGCCTACGGACTCGCGGCGATCTATTCCACGCGCCCGCTGGAGATCCACCGCTGTGACAAACCCATCGGCCAAATGGCGGCGGCGGCGTGGTTGTTTCCCGAGATCGGTCAAGTCGATGCCAAAGCCGCACAGCCGGAGCGCCTGAAACAACTTGCCGCTTTGATGACGCATCCGCAGAACGGTCGCACGCCACGCACCATCGTGAACCGCCTGTGGCAGCGACTGATGGGACGCGGCATCGTGCATCCGGTGGATGCGATGCAGACGGAGCCGTGGAGTGCGGATTTGCTCAATTACTTGGCCAGTCATCTCGTGGAGCACGGCCACGATTTGAAGCAGGTGCTGGCCCACATCGCCACCTCGCAGGCGTATCAGTCCCACGCGCAGATCGTGGCACAAGACACGGATGATCATGGTTATGTCTATGCCGGCCCACGGGTGAAACGGCTGACGGCGGAGCAGTTGGTGGACGCGGTGTGGCAGCTCACCGGCACGGCCCCGCTGAAGATGGACGCGGGTGTGCTGCGGGGAAAAGTGGACCCCGCTATCGCGAAACAGATCCAGGTGCGTGGCCAGTGGGTCTGGGGCGACAGCGCGAAGCCCGGCAGCACGCCGCCGAGCGGCGAGACGATCACGCTGCGCAAGACGTTCAAGCTGGATGCCGAGCCAACCAGCGCGAGCGCGGTCGTGACCTGCGACAACGGCTTCACGCTGTTCGTGAACAACAAAAAAATCAGCGGTGGTGATGACTGGAGTAAACTGGCCGCCGTGCCGCTGCAAACAGCGCTGAAAAAGGGCGCGAACTCGATCCTCGTCATCGCCACGAACGCGGGCAAGGGGCCGAACGCCGCCGGGTTCTTCTTCGACGCCCGCATTCGTGATGTGGCGAGCAAGGAGACCGCCGTCTTCAGCGATGCGAGCTGGGAATGGACCGCACAGGCACCCGCCACGAAGGAAGGTCGGCTCGGTGCCTTTGAGGCAAAGGACTGGCAACCCGTGACGGTGGTCAAGGCCCTGCCGGTGTGGCAGAAGACCATTGATGCGCAGGCACCAGCCTTGCTCGCCCAAGGAGCCGCCGCGAGCGGCAAGATGATCCGTGCGTCCTTGATGAAGGCGGATTTCCTGATGCGCACCCTCGGCCGGCCGAACCGCGACCAGATCGTCACCACGCGACCGAATGATCTGACGACCTTGGAGGCCATCTCGCTTGCGAACGGCAATATCCTCGCGGAGGCCATCGCCAGCGGTGCCAAACGGCTGCTGGAAACGACGCAGGGCGATGTCATCCGCCCGCTCTACCGGCACGCGCTCTCACGCGATCCCTCCGCCGCTGAACTCACCACCGCGCAGCAGCTTCTTGGTGACAAACCCACGCTGCAAGGTGCCGAGGATCTGCTGTGGACCCTCTGCATGCTGCCGGAGTTCCAGTGCGTGCGATGAGCAGACGTCATTGGCCCAGGGGGGTGAAATTGGAACGCGGCTTGTCACCCACGCCGAAACGCGAGGTGCTCACCGGATAGCGCCGTTGCATCTTATCCCCATCATAAGTGAGCATCTTCTGATACGAGATGCTGACCACCAGCCGCTGCTGTGGCGGTTCTTTGACCGCAGGGGGAGCACTTTGACAACCGCAGTGGCAGCGACTGCTGCTGCAGCTTGCAAGCGCGACCAAAGTCGGCAGCTAAAAAAGCGCGGTGAGGGTGGCTGAGGCACTCATGACTGAAATCCGAACGAATGTGCGCCTGAATGATGTCCGAGGGCTATCAGGATTTCATCGGATTGCAGCCAAGTGCTGGCCGAGCCGGGTGCAAGATGCCACCCACGCGGGGCGTTGACCCTGTCCCCCATAGCAGTAGCCGCCGCCTCCCTTGCGAAAGGTATGAAAATCGCATTGAAGCACGGCGAGCGCTCACGATGTTCCCTTTCTCCAATCAAACCCTACTCATGCACACACGCCACGTCCTCGCCTTTGCCGCCGCCCTGACGCTCCCCCTTGCCCTGCCCGCCAATGATTGGACCAACTGGCGCGGCCCGTTGCAGAACGGCGTGAGCCTGGAGCATTACACGAACGCTGGCAAACTGGCCGACAAACCCGCCTGGACCTACGAGTCCCGCAGCCGTGGCACGCCGGTGGTGTTCGAGGGCAAGCTGATCCTGTGGGGCTACAAAGGCGAAACCAGCGATCTCATTGAACTGCTGACCTGCCTGGACGCGAAGACCGGCAAGAAACTCTGGGAGCACGAGATCCCTGATTACCTGAGCGACTCGATTTATAACCGCTACTCAATCGGCGCACCGACGGTCGATCCTGAAACGAAGCGCATCTATCTCGTCAGCAACGCGGGCTTTTTCCTGTGCTACGAGATCGACGGCACCAAGGTGTTTGAGATTCCCATGATGGAAGACTTGGGACGCATGACCTTCCCGAATGCGCGTGTGGGCAGCCCGGTGATCGAGGGGGATGTGGTCATCACGCACTTCATTTACTCGAACTGGGGTTCCGACGGCCCGGCGGCAGACCGTGCGTATGCTTTTGACAAGAAGACCGGTGAACTGGTGTGGTGGTCGCGCCCTGGCGTGGTGCCGCCAGTGGACAGCTCCTTTGCGACGCCGGTGCTGGAGACCCGCGACGGCAAGCGCGTGATGTATTACACCACCGGCTGCGGCCACATCGTCTGCGTGAACGCCCACAATGGCGCGGCGTATTGGAAGATGCCGATCAGCAAAAACGGCGTGAACGCCTCCGTCGTGCTGCACAAAGGCAACAAGCTCATCGCCATCCACGGGGATGAAAACATCGACAGCTCCGAGAAGGGCCGTCTGGTCTGCATCAAGCTGCCAGAAAAACTCGTGGCGGCGGAAGGGCCGGAAAGCACGGTGCTGGAACCCGGCGTCGAGTTGTGGCGTCTGCCGCTCTCCGCCACCAGCAGCTCGCCGGTGGTCGTTGGGGATGTCGTTTACCAGCTCACTGACGGTGCCGAACTGTATGCCATCAATGCCGAAACCGGCGCTGAAATGTGGAAGAAGAAGCTCAGCAACGCGAATCTGCACTCCTCACCCCTCTATGTCGATGGCCTGCTGTATTGCCCACTGCTGGAAGGCAAGGTGGCAGTAGTGAAGCCCGGTGAAAAGGACGCGGAAATCGTCCAGGAAATCACCCTGGACGGCAATTGCCTCGGCGCACCGAGCGTGTGCGACGGCGTACTTTATGTCACGACTACGAACCGCCTCTATGCTTTCCCAATTCCGAACGAAGGCGTCAAAGTCGATGCCGCGCCAGTGGTGGACATGCCGAAGGCTGGCCAGGCGGTCGCCTTGCAGATCATTCCCGCCGAAACGGTGCTTATGACCGGCAACAAGCAGGCCTTCCGCATCCGCAGCGTGGATGCCAACGGCTTTGTCGTCAGCGATGAGGTGAAGGGCGTGAAATGGGAAGGATACATCCCACCAACAGCCAAAGTGAAGGCCTCCATGGACGCGAAATTCAACGACCAGGGCGAACTCGTCGCCGCCGCTGATGCAAAATCCAGCGCTGGTGCCTTCAAAGCCACGTCGCCCGATGGCCTCACCGGCACCATCCGCGGCCGCACGCTGCGCAATCTGCCAATCCAGATGGATTACGAAAACTCCGAACTCACCGAAAACCAGCCGGATGAGAAAGTGAAGTTCTCCTATCCCCCGCTGCCGTGGATCGGCGCGCGCTTCAAATTCGACGTGCGTGAATTGAACGGCAGCAAGGTCTTCGCCAAGACTTTTGACCGCCTGCTCTTCCAGCGTGCCACCGTCTTCGTCGGTGCCTCGCACCTGTCCAACTACACCATGCAGACCGATGTGATGACCGATGGCAGCGCCCGCTCCAAGTCCGACATCGGCGTCATCAACCAGCGTTATCTCATTTGCCTCCGCGGCAATGCGGGCAAACTCGAAGTCAGCTCCAACCCCGAGCGCCTCAAGCAGGAAGCCCCCTTCAAGATGACCGTCAACACCTGGTACACCCTCAAGACCCGTGTCGATGTGGCCAAGGACGGCAGCGGCGTCATTCGTGCCAAGGCCTGGGACAAAGCCCAGCCGGAACCCGAAGCCTGGACCATCGAGGTCAAAGTCCCCCGCGCCCACACCAACGGCTCCCCCGGCATCTTCGGCTTCACCCCGATGAACCAGAAGCGCGTATTTTTGGACAACCTGAGCATCACCGCGAATTGATCGCAGACTCACTTTCCCGTATCATCGACTCATGGTCACGACCGCCCCAAGTTTACACCTTCCAGAGATCGAGAGCGCCGTCTCGCGACTCTCGCGTGGCGATCTCAGCGCCTTCCGTGAATGGTTTTCTCGCTTCGACGCCGAAGCTTGGGACACGCAGCTTGAAGAAGATGTGAAAGCAGGCCGCCTCGACACTCTTGCGGATGAGGCACTTGCCGATCTTCCTGCCGGCCGCTGCCGCGACCTATGAGACACCGCACTTCGGTTAAGTTCTGGCAACACTACAACCAACTGCCCGCCAAAAATCCAATTGCTCGCTGATGACAATTTCGACTTCCTCAAAGCCAATCCACGCCACCCATCGCTTGACTTCAAGCGAGTTGGTCGGTTTTGGTCGGCCCGAGTCGGCGACCATTATCGAGCCGTCGCTATCTAGGACGGTGATGACTACGTCTGGTTCTGGATCGGCCATCACAGCGAATATGACCACCTGATACAACGTTAGTTTCCACCTGTTAACATCTTCATTCTACTTCTCTCCTCTCCTCTCCTCTCCGTTTCCATGACCACCAAACCCACCCTCATCCTCGCTGCGGCCCTCGTCGCCACGGCTTCCCTCCACGCCGCTGATTATCCGCAATGGGGCGGCGGCAACACGCGCAACATGGTGTCCGATGAAAAAGGCCTGCCCATCGACTTCGATCCCGGCAAGAAATACGGCCCCAAGGCCGCGCCGAAAATCGCCGGCCGTCTCCGTCCAGATGCCCAGGAGGCCAACAAAGGCCCCGGAGCCGAGGACATCGACATGAGCACCACCAAAAACTGCCTGTGGGTGGCGAAGCTCGGCTCCCAGACCTACGGCACGCCCATGATCGCCAACGGCCAGGTCTATGTCGGCACCAACAACGAGTCGCCGCGCAACGACAAGCACATCGGCGACCGCGGCATCGTAATGGTCTTTGATGAGTACACCGGCAAATTCAAATGGCAGTTCGTCAGCCCGAAGATGGGCAGCGGCAAGGTCAACGACTGGGAATACCTCGGCGTCTGCGCCAGCCCCACCATCGTCGGCGACAAAGCCTACGTCCCAGGCAACCGCTGCCAGATCATCTGCATGGATGTGAACGGCATGTCCAACGGCAACCAGGGCATGCAGGACGAGGCTTCCTTCATGGCCCCGCTCGACAAGGACGGCAAACCCACGGCCCCCATCGCCCCCGGCGACACCGACGCCGACATCCTCTGGGTGTATGACATGTACAAAGAGCTCGGCGTCTTCCAGCACAACGCCACCGCCGGCTATCCGCTGGTGGTTGATGGCAAGGTCTTCGTCCCCACCTGCAACGGCGTGGATTGGACCCACACCAACATCCCAGCCCCGAATTCCCCCAGCTTCATCATGCTGGATGCCGAAACCGGTGCCCTGCTTGGCGAAATGGATCACGTCGCCTCCGAGCGCGTGCTGCACTGCTCCTGGTCCTCCCCAAACTCGCTCGACGTGAATGGCAAGAAGCAGATCATCTTCGCCGCAGGTGACGGGTGGGTCTATTCCATGGCCCCGGAAACCCACAAGGACGCCGAAGACCTCGACATCCTGAACGAGTACTGGCGCTATGACGCCAACCCACCCGAGTATCGCAAGAACTCCGCCGGTGAACCCATCAAGTACGTCGAATACGACGGCCCCAGCGAAATCATCGCCACCCCAGTCGTCTATGACGGCCTCGTGTACGTCAATATCGGCCAGGACCCCGAGCACGGCGAAGGCGTCGGCTGCCTGAGCTGCATTGATCCAAAAATGAGCGGTGACATCTCCGGTAAGGCCGTGTGGACCTTCAAAGGCATCGAGCGCACCATCTCCACTCCCGCCATCAAAGACGGCCTCGTCTATGCCGCCGACTACACTGGCCGCGTGTTCTGCCTCGACGCCAAAACGGGCAAGGAATACTGGAAATTCGACACCAAAGGCCACATCTGGGCCAGCCCCGTCGTGGTGGACGGCAAGGTGTGGATCGGCAACGAAGAAGGCGAACTCTTCATCCTAGCCGAAGGCAAGGAAATCAAGGAAATCAAGAAGATCGAGTTTCCTTCCCCGCTGCTCAGCAGTGTCGTCGCCGCCAACGGTGCCCTCTACATCACCACCCACACGCACCTCTACTGCTTCAAAGAAGGTGCCAAGACACCAGCAGCGGGTGCGCAGTGATCCGCCTCTGACTTTCCACAAAGGCGTGCCGTCATCGGCACGCCTTTTTGATTCACATCAATTGGCCGCTACATTTCCGGGCAGTACGGCGCTACCGAGTTGCTCGTAATATTCGACAACAAGTTCTACATAGTCGCATTTCCAACGTGGCTCGATCCATATCTCGCCACTTTGCACCTCACCAGACTTGATCTTGTTGGCTACATATTCGCCCACTCTTTGGTTGCCAGTTTTCTCTCCCGGCTTGTCTTTCCCGAAGCCACTCAGGTGAAACGCCCCTGTGCCGGCCCAGCGGTAGAGGTAAAAAATGTCCTCTGGCTTGATGTTGAAGTTCTTTCCTTTGCCGATGGCTTTTTCAAACAGCAGTTCGATTTCTAAATCCTGGCCCGAGTTCATATGGGCGTAGCCCCTGACTTGATCAAACAAGGAACGCGACCAGCAGCCCCCACTGTGGAATAGATTTCGCTCGGGGCCGCGTAGCACACCATTGTTCAGTGCCAGAGCGGAACTGGGTTTGAAGAATCTCTTTTCGGGATTAAACATCTTCACCGAGTAGCTCAAACGATGCGGCAGGTAGATGTCATCGTCATCCCACACGAAAAGAAGGTCATGGCTAGCTAGAGCCTGTCCCAATGGCCTGGAAAGCCGCAACCACCTGGGATTGAGGGTAAAAATGAGTGAGGCATGAAGACACTAAAAGCGCTTCATGCCCCAAATTCGTGGTCTATGATCGAAGTGTCGAGCAACAACCCAGTCACGAATGTCCACCATCATTGCCTTTCAGCCCGCCTTGCGTCCAGCACTTCCTACGGTTTATGGCCCGCTGGATTACCGCGAACAGCGCGATCTCATGGTGCGCATCGACCGCAGCCTGAGCGAATCCAAGCTCGATGACGCCTTCCTCCAGGCAGCCATTCGCGATCAAGGCATCGACATCGCCAAGCGCTCAGCCAAACAGAATGCGCGCT